>ERZ808028.194-NODE-194-length-62187-cov-13.103526_pt1 | contig 62187 bp, 53 predicted proteins | sample MGYA00380184_ERZ808028 | MGnify/ENA primary metagenome ERZ808028 (study PRJEB31490, sample SAMN06133397) | mouse gut metagenome | isolation source: J8_1 | host: mice | place: China: Chengdu | collected 2015-05 ... | reverse complement strand
GTCTTTAGACTCTAGCGCCGGAAACGAGCCCTTATAGGGCGAAAACCAAACCACCGGCTAAGCCGGTGGTACTGATTGGTGTTTTTTACAGATTTTAAAAAATTATCTTTTATTTTTCGAAAGCCTATGCTATAATTGTAAAATGACTGTAACTGTTACAAATGACAGTAGATAAATTGAGTGCAAAAATATATTCATAGCAGGTATCATTGCATGATAGTCGAGGAGGAAATAGGACAAATGAGTTTACAGGTAGAAAAGTTAGAAGGAAATATGGCTAAGCTTACAATAGAAGCAACAGCAGAGGAGTTTGAGAAGGCGATTGAAAAAGCATACCAGAAGAATAAGAACAAGCTTAGCATTCCGGGATTTCGTAAGGGCAAAGTGCCGCGCAAGATGATAGAACAGATGTACGGTAAAGAAATTTTCTTTGAGGATGCAGCAAATATTGTTATTCCTTCAGCATATGCAGATGCCGTAGATGAATGCACAGAGGAGATTGTGTCACAGCCGACGATTGACATTGTACAGGCAGAAGCAGGAAAGCCGTTTATCTTCACCGCTGAGGTTGCGCTCAAGCCGGAGGTGACGCTTGGCAAGTACAAGGGAGTTGAAGTGGAGAAGGAAGACCGCACTGTGACGGAAGAGGAGATTGACGCAGCGATTGACAGAGAGCGCGAGAGCAATGCTAGGACAATCTCTGTGGAGGACAGGGCAGTACAGGACGGCGACATGACCGTACTGGACTTTGAAGGTTTTGTCGATGGCGTTGCATTTGAGGGCGGCAAAGGTGAGAATTATTCATTAACCATTGGTTCAAATACATTTATTCCCGGATTTGAAGAGCAGTTGATTGGTGCGGAGATTGACAAGGAAGTGGAAGTGAATGTGACATTCCCGGAGGATTATCAGGAGTCCACGCTTGCGGGAAAGCCGGCTGTGTTCAAATGTACCATCAAGGAGATCAAAGAGAAGGAGCTGCCTGAGCTTGACGATGAGTTTGCAAGCGAGGTATCGGAGTTCGACACACTGGCTGAGTACAGGGAAGATGTGAGGAAAAATCTCACAGAGAAGAAGGAAGAAGAGGCAAAGAGCGCGAAGGAAGAAAAGGTAGTTGACGCGATCATTGCGGAGGCGCAGATGGAGATTCCAGAGGCGATGCTCACGACACAGCAGCGCCAGATGGCAGATGATTTTGCCAAGAGAATCCAGATGCAGGGAATTTCTATTGACCAGTATTTCCAGTTTACAGGTCTCACAAAGGAGGCATTTTTCGAGCAGTTAAAGCCTCAGGCAGAGCAGCGGATCAAGTCAAGGCTTGTTCTTGAGGCTGTTGCAAAGGCTGAGAACTTTGAGGTGAGTGAGGAAGAGTACACCGATGAGATCAAGAGAATGGCGGAGGCTTACCGTATGGAAGAGGATAAGCTTACCGAGATGATCAGCGATTTTGAAGAGAAGGCGATCAGAGAAGATCTCTGTATCAAGAAGGCACTGGATTTTGCCGTTGAGAATGCAGTAGAAGTATAGTTGGCTGCATATAAAAATTTTATATCTGGAAGAAAATCTAAAAAAAATATAATAATTGTGCAGATGATTTGCACAATTATTATATTTGCGTTATACTGATATTCAACATAGTGTGGGACGATCGAACAGGGTCTCATATAGAAACCGGAGGTAAATTCCATGAGTTTAGTACCATATGTCATTGAACAGACAAGCCGCGGGGAGCGTTCATATGATATTTATTCAAGATTGTTAAAGGAACGTATCATATTTTTAGGAGAAGAAGTAAATGAGGTGACAGCAAGCCTTACAGTGGCGCAGCTATTGTTCTTGGAGGCTGAGGATCCAGAGAAGGATATCCAGTTGTATATCAACAGCCCGGGAGGTTCTGTCACAGCAGGTATGGCAATCTATGACACGATGCGTTATATCAAATGTGATGTATCGACGATTTGTATCGGTATGGCAGCGAGCATGGGTGCATTTCTGCTTGCGGGCGGTACAAAGGGAAAGCGTCTGGCGCTGCCCAACGCAGAGATTATGATTCATCAGCCGCTTGGCGGAGCGCAGGGACAGGCGACAGAGATCGAGATTGCAGCAAAACATATTCTGCGCACCAAGCAGAAATTAAACACGATTCTGGCGGAGAACTGCGGCCAGCCGTATGATGTGATCGCGGCAGATACAGAGCGTGACAATTGGAAGTCGGCTGAGGAAGCCATGCAGTACGGCCTGATCGACAAAGTGATCACGGACAGGGCTGACGTGGCAGATGACAAATAATTTGAGTGTGTTTAGAATGATAGAATTATGAGTAAAGGGAGAAAAAGGATGGCTGGAAAAAGCACTGAAGGAAGGGTAAGATGTTCTTTCTGCAACAAAACACAGGATCAGGTTCGGAAGCTGATAGCAGGTCCATCCGGTGTTTATATCTGTGATGAGTGTGTAGATATCTGTGCAGACATTATAGAGGAAGAGTATGAGGAGGAGCAGATCGAGGGCGGCATCGATATCAACCTCCTGAAGCCTGTTGAGATCAAGGAATTTCTCGATGAGTATGTGATTGGGCAGGAAGAGGCTAAAAAAGTATTGTCTGTAGCTGTATACAATCATTATAAGCGTGTTATGGCTGAAAAAGATTTGGACGTTGAATTACAAAAGAGTAATATTATTATGATTGGGCCGACAGGCTCCGGCAAAACATATCTGGCACAGACGCTTGCCAAGATTATCAATGTTCCTTTTGCGATCGCAGATGCGACGACACTTACAGAGGCAGGTTATGTGGGAGAGGATGTAGAAAATATCCTTTTGAAGCTTATTCAGGCAGCAGATTATGATATTGAGCGGGCGCAGTACGGCATTATCTATATTGATGAGATTGATAAAATTACAAAGAAAAGTGAAAATGTCTCGATTACCAGAGATGTATCGGGTGAGGGAGTGCAGCAGGCACTTTTGAAGATTGTCGAGGGAACCGTGGCAAGTGTGCCGCCGCAGGGCGGAAGAAAGCATCCGCATCAAGAGCTGATACAGATTGACACCACCAATATTTTGTTTATCTGCGGCGGCGCTTTTGATGGCCTTGACAAGATTGTCGAGAACCGGCTTGACCGTAAATCTATTGGTTTTAACAAAGATATTGCAGAGAAGACAACAAGAGACCTCGGCGCAGTATTCAAGGAAGTAACGCCTCAGGATTTGACAAAGTATGGTCTGATTCCAGAGTTTGTCGGCAGAGTTCCCATCAATGTGTCATTGGAGGGTCTGGATAAAGAAGCGCTTGTGAGAATACTAAAAGAGCCCAAGAGTGCCCTGATCAAGCAGTATCAGAAGCTATTTGAGTTTGATAATGTAAAACTTTCCTTTGAGCCAGATGCGATTGATGCGATCGCAGGGAAAGCACTGGAGAGAAAGACAGGAGCCAGAGGTCTGCGTTCCATCATGGAGAGCATCATGATGGATGTGATGTATGAGATTCCGTCAGATGACACGATTGAGAGCTGTGTGATCACCAAGGAATCCGTGGAAGGAACAAGCCAGCCTTTTGTAGTACACCGTGAATCAATGCGTACAGAGCGAGAGAAAAAGGCGAGATAAATAAGAAATGGATTATAAGCGCCGCCTTATGAAAAGGCGGCGTTTTATGCACATAGCAGGTATATGCCTGATTAGGAGAGGATATTATAGATGGAGCAAATAACTTCAACATTACCTTTGGTGGCACTGCGGGGGTTGACGGTAGTGCCAAGCATGATCATGCATTTTGATCTGAACAGAGATATGTCTAAAAAGGCAGTAGAGCAGGCATTGAACACGACACAGAAAGTACTGCTGGTGCCACAGCTTGACCCAGAAGAAGAAAACCCCAATAAAGACGGGTTATATAAAGTGTGCACAGTTGCAAATATCAGGCAGGTCACGAAGCTTCCAAATGACATTGACAGGGTGATGGTGGAAGCCGTGGCGAGGGCGCATATTCTGGCATTGGAGGACAATGAGGGACAGTATTTTAGTGCAGCTTATGAGGTGATCGATGACGGTGAAGAAGAACTGTTGCAGTCGGAGAAGGAGGCGCTGGTACGCACCCTCAAGGAAGTGTTTGATACGTATGTCAGATTCTACCCCAAGATAGGAAAGAGCCTTGGAAAGTATTTTCAAGAGGACTGTGATCTGGAAATGCTGATCAACCAGATTTTGATCAATACGCCATTTACGTATGAGCAGAAACAGCAGATATTAGAGATTGAGGATATCGCTGAGCAGTGCGGGGAACTGGTGATACTCATTATGAATGAGGCGCAGATCGCAGCGATCCGCACACAACTGGCAGTAAAAATCCGAGAGCGGATTGACAAGAACCAGAAGGATTATATTCTGCGTGAGCAGCTAGAATATATACAGGAGGAGCTGGGGGATAAAAACCAGTACTCCGATGTAAAGCATTACGAGGAAGCGCTTGCCAAATTAAAGGCAGATGCGGAGGTCAAGGAGAAGATCAAGAAGGAGATTGCCCGCTTTAAGACCATTATGGGCTCAAGCTCTGAGAGCGCAGTGGAGCGGGGATATATCGAGACCCTTCTCGAACTTCCGTGGAATAAGGCGTCAAAGGACAATAATGATATCAACAGGGCAGAGGAAATCCTAGAGAGAGAGCATTACGGGTTAGAAAAAGTCAAAGAGCGCATTGTAGAATATCTGGCGGTGCGGTGTCTGACCAGCAAGGGAGAGGCGCCGATTCTGTGTCTCGTGGGACCGCCGGGAACTGGCAAAACGTCGATCGCAAAATCCATCGCTGAGGCGCTGAATAAGAAATACATTCGGATATGTCTGGGCGGTGTGCGCGATGAAGCAGAGATCAGAGGGCACCGTAAAACGTATGTCGGCGCGATGCCGGGGCGCATTGCCAATGGTCTAAAGCAGGCAGGCGTCTGCAATCCGCTGATGCTGCTTGACGAGATTGACAAGGTGAGCAGCGATTATAAGGGCGATACGTCCTCCGCATTGTTAGAGGTGCTAGATCCAGAGCAAAATTGTCATTTTAGAGATCACTATGTAGAGCTGCCGCTCGATTTGTCAAAGGTGCTATTCATAGCAACTGCAAATGATGCGGGCAATATCCCCAGACCGCTTTTGGACCGTATGGATATTATTGAAGTTACGAGTTATACTGCAAATGAGAAGTATCACATTGCAAAAGAACATCTGTGGGACAAACAGTTAAAGAAAAACGGCTTGAGGGAGACACAACTGACAATCAGCGACAATGCACTCAAGGCGGTTATAGACCGCTACACGAAGGAAGCAGGCGTGCGCAATCTCGAGCGGAAGCTCGGCACAGTCTGTCGAAAGGCAGCGCTGGAAATTCTCAAAAGCAGGAATGGCAAAAAGGATAAACACGTACAGGATAAAAGTATCCGTGTCAACAGCCAGAAGTTAGAAAAATACCTCGGCAAACCCAAATATAGTGTGGATATGGCAAATGAAAAAGATGATGTCGGGATTGTCAGAGGACTTGCATGGACAAGTGTAGGCGGAGATACCCTCCAGATTGAGGTAAACATCATGCCCGGCAAGGGGGAAATCGAGCTGACCGGAAAGCTCGGCGATGTGATGAAGGAATCCGCCATGACAGGAATTAGCTTTATAAGGTCGATTGCGCCCAATTATAAAATTGCACCTGAATTTTTTAAAGAAAATGATTTCCACATTCATATACCAGAAGGGGCGGTGCCAAAGGATGGACCGTCTGCCGGTATCACCATGGCAACTGCCGTACTGTCTGCAATTACGGACACCCCCGTCAAGGCTAAAGTCGCGATGACAGGTGAGATTACGCTGCGCGGAAGGGTGCTTCCGATTGGCGGACTCAAGGAGAAGCTGCTGGCGGCAAAGTCTGCTGGCATCACGACGGTACTCGTGCCGGAAAAAAATGAAAAAGATGTGGCAGAGATTTCAAATGAGATTAAAGCAGGAATGGAAATCTGTCTGGTGGAATCTATGGAAGATGTGATACCACTTGCTTTTGCGCGGGAAATAAAAGTCAAGAGTGTACGGTCTAAAACAAAGACTGGGAACAATAAGCAGGAGAAATAGCAGATGGTAATTAAAAATGTTAGCTTGGAGACGGTGATCGGTGTGACGAGCAAAATCCCGCAGAATGAACTGCCGGAGATTGCCTTTGCCGGCAAGAGCAATGTGGGGAAATCCTCGCTCATCAATGCCCTGATGAACCGCAAATCGCTGGCGCGCACCAGTTCGCAGCCGGGCAAGACACAGACCATTAATTTTTATAATATTAATGACGCGCTGTACTTTGTCGATCTGCCGGGATATGGATATGCGAAAGTCAGCCAGCAGGAGAAGGAAAAATGGGGCAAAATGATAGAGCGGTATCTCCATCAGTCCAACGTGTTAAAGGCAGTGTTTTTGCTGATTGATATTCGGCATGACCCCTCGGCAAATGACAGGACAATGTATGAGTGGATTCTTGCAAATGGCTTTCATCCGATTATCATTGCGACGAAGGCGGACAAAATCAACCGCAGCCAGCTACAAAAGCAGATTAAAGCAGTCAGGCAGGGACTTGGCGCCGAAAAAGATACGGTTGTGATTCCTTTCTCTGCACAGACGAAGCAGGGTCGGGAGGAGATTTATGACGTGATAGACCGCTTGATGGCGCCGCCGGAAGGAGAAGAACTCGAATGATGGAACGAAGGCCAATCGGAACTGAGAATTTCAAACTGATTGTGAATATATTGATTTCATTGGTGGTATTGCTGCTTTGTATTTTTCTGGTGCCAAAGCTGGTTTTGTTTTTTATGCCGTTTGTGATTGGCTGGCTGATCTCCTGCATTGCAAACCCGCTTGTCGTATTTCTTGAGCGGAAGCTGAAAATCAGAAGGAAGGCTGGAACGGTCGTGGTCATTGTGTGTGTGATTGCAGCGGTGATCGGTCTGGGCTATGGACTGGGGGTAGTGCTCTGGCGGCAGATTTCGGGTTTTGTCCAAGAGATTCCGTCAATGTGGGAGGCAGTGAAGCAGGATTTTGATGCGTTTGGCGAATGGATTGACCACTATATCGGGGGAAAGTCGCCAAAACTTGCAGATACCTTGAACAATTTTGGAAACGTCATCAGTGAGATGCTTACGAATCTGCCAAAGAGTCTTGATTTTCGTACTTTTGAGGGAATGGGCAGCATGGTAGGGAATATCGCCAGCGTTCTCGTATCTATTATTATGTGTATGCTGTCTGCCTATTTTTTCATTGCGGACAGGGAGTGGCTGGGGAGCTTTCTCAATAAGCTGCTGCCCGAGACGGTCATTCGCAAGTATGACGTGTTTGCATCGAGCTTGAGACAGGCTGTCGGCGGATATTTTAAGGCGCAGTTTCGCATTGAGATCTGGATGTATGTTCTGCTGTTGATCGGTCTGACCGTGTTAAAAGTCCGGTATGGGCTGTTGATCGCGCTGCTGATTGCATTTCTGGATTTTCTGCCCTTTTTTGGGACGGGCATTGTGCTGATACCGTGGGCTATCGTGAATGTGGTCGGCGGCAGTTATCTCAGAGCGCTTGGTTTTTTGATCATTTGGGGTTCTGGCCAGTTGTTCCGCCAGTTGATACAGCCTAAAATTATGGGGGATTCAATCGGTATGGAACCGATTCCCACGCTGTTTTTGCTGTTTATTGGGTATCGTCTTGCAGGTGTTGGCGGTATGCTGGTGGCGGTGCCAATCGGCATTATTGTGGTGAATATGAATGAGGCAGGCTTTTTTGACACGCCAAAGTACAGCATACGGCTGTTGGTTCGGAATATCAACCAGTTCCGGCAGCTAACCAAGGAGGAGATCAAAAAGCTGGACGAGTAAAAATGGAATCATAATAGAGGAAGTATGAGAAATTTCAAGATTATAATACAGTACGAGGGCACCCGCTATCAGGGATGGCAGCGTCAGGACACCACAGGAAATACCATACAGGGAAAACTAGAGGCAATCCTTGCGAAAATGACAGGGCTGGACTTTGTGCAGGTTGACGGCTCTGGACGCACAGACGCAGGCGTCCACGCGCTTGGTCAGGTGGCGAATTTTAAGCTTGACACCAATATGCCGGCGGCAGCGGTGATGGATTACATCAACCAGTATCTGCCAGAAGATATCGGCGTGACCGCAATTTACGAGATGCCAGAGCGGTTTCACAGCAGGCTTAATGCAAAGGGAAAAACATACCGCTACCGCATCTGGAACGCAAGCATTCCGTGTGTCTTTGAACGCAGGTATGTGTATGAACTGCCGGAAACACTTGATTTGGACGCCATGAGAGCTGCGGCTGCCTGTCTGGTGGGAACACATGATTTCAAGGCGTTCACCTCCAACAAAAAGAGTAAGAAGTCTACTGTACGCACGATTGATGCAATATTGATTGACAGAGAGGGCAGCGAGGTTGTCATCACATACAATGGTGATGGTTTTCTGTATCATATGGTTCGCATTCTCACAGGCACTTTGATCGAAGCGGGGCTTGGGCAGAGAGACCCTGCGTCCGTGAAAACGCTGCTTGAAAAAGGTGCCACAAGAGATTTGTCGGGCGCACTTGTTCCCGCAAAAGGGCTGTGTCTGGTCGAAGTGCGGTATTAAATTGAATTGAGTCCCTCCTGCTGGTGAAAGGTAATTTCACGGCAGAGGGACTCTTTTATGCCATAGCGACGATGCGTTTTGCCGTGTGCATTGCTGTCTGACAGATGATGTGTGGGATTTTGTCATCTGGAATAGGGAAGAAATGACAAAGTTTGAACAAAGTTTCATTTCATTATTTACATAATGTCACCTTATAGGGTATACTAGAAGATAATGAGTTTTTTAAGGAAGTGAAACAATGGGTGACAACAAGGAAAAGCCGGAGTATCTCGAGATTTCTTGTCAGAATATAGAGTTTAGTGCAGAACTGGGGGAAATTGTTGAGGACAGCTTTGCCATACATGCCGCTGACAAATATACAGAGGGAAAAATCTATTCGTCAGATACCAGAATGAGAGTATATGAGAATACTTTTTCGGGTGAGGAGACACAAGTTTCGTACTGCTTTGACGGGACATCTGTCGAGGCGGGCAGCAGTATCCGTGGGGAGTTTGTACTGATCAGCAACCGCGGTGAGTATGTGATACCGTATCACGTCAGTGTGCAGAGGCCGCGGTTGCAGAGTTCTCTGGGAACGATCAAGAATCTGTTTCATTTTACGAATCTGGCGCAGACCAACTGGGAGGAGGCAGTCGCGCTTTTTTACGCTCGGAATTTTGCCTCCATACTGCACAGAAGTGATAAAAATGCGGTCATGTCTTACACAGGGCTGACGCGCAATGAGGGCAACGAGCAGAATGTAGAAGAATTTTTGATCGAGATTAGTAAAAAGACGCCGATTATTTACACCTTTGATATAGAAGGGTTTCTGCTTGAGGACGTGCAGGACAGTATTGTGAAAAGCGTCGTGATTCAAAAGAGCAGCTGGGGCTATGGATACGTCCAAGTGTGGATTAAGGGGGATTTTATCAGCACTGCCAGACAGCAGCTCACCAATGCGGATTTTGTCGAAAACCAGTGTGTCTTTGATATTTACATAGATGCTTCCAAACTGCATGAAGGCGTCAACAGCGGGGCAGTGATTTTTTCAGATGCGTGCAATGAGTACACGATACCAGTTGATATCCTGATGGAGGAGGAACAGGAGCAGCGGACGGACAACCGCAGACAGCGCAGGGCAGTCTGTGACATGATTCGCAGCTATGTGGACATGCGCATGGAAAAGATTACGGTAACACAGTGGCTTCAACGTTTTGAGAAGGCGCTGGGAATTTTGCTGGAGATGGACGAGGACAGTATTCTCTACAATTTATACCGTGTGCAGCTTCTCATCGCAAAGGAGCGTTTTAATGAGGCAAAATGGTATCTTGACCTGCTTGAACAGCGGCTGTCCAAGGAGCCGAGTGACATTTTTCAAAACTGCTATTATCTGTATCTGACGACGCTGATTAACTGTGCGGAGGACTATGTCAAGAATATTAGTGATGAGATTGAGACGATCTATGCCAATAATCCGTCAGCGTGGCGTCTGGGCTGGTTTGTCCTTCAGCTCAATGAAGATCTGTTTCGGAATAAAGAACAGCGATGGCAGTTTATGGAGGAGATGTTTGAGAACGGCTGTACCAGCCCGCTGTTATTGTGCGAGGCAGTTTTGCTGCTCTTAGAACGTCCTACATTCCTGTTAAAGCTTGACAAATTTGAGGAAAATGTTCTGTGGCATGGCGCCAGACAGCAGATTCTCAAACCAGAACTAATCGAGCAGCTTCAATATCTTGCCGCCCGCAAGAAGGCGTACTCGGCGCTGCTTGTCAGAATTTTAGGAAAGGTTTATGAGGCGTATGGCTCGCCGCAGACAGTGGCGTCGGTCTGCCATATACTGATACTGGGCGGCAAAAAAGGTGCCGCCTGCTACCCGTGGTATGCGCTGGGGGTAGAGCATTCGGTGAGGGTGACGGGACTGTATGAGTATTATATGATGTCGCTTGAGCTTGACAAGTATGGGGACATCAAGGGAAGCATTGAGATTCCCAAGATGGTGCTGATGTATTTTGCGTACCAAAGCAATTTGGATTATGAGTTAAATGCCTTTTTGTATGCCTATATCATCAAAAATAAAGACAAATATCCAGATTTAGAGCAGAGTTACCGCATCGCGATAGAACGGTTTGTGGTAGACCAGATCAGACTGGGACACATCAACGAAAATCTGGCATATTTATATAAAAATATGCTGGCGCCGCAGATGGTTACAGATGAGACGGCATATGCGTTCACACCGCTGCTTTTTATGCACCGCATCTACGTCGATAACCCCAAGGTGAAAAACATTGTGGTTATTCATGAGAAGGTGAACGGCGAGAGCTCGTATCCGGTGGAAAACTGTGTCTGCATGATACCGATTTATGGCAGTGAATATAAACTGTTTTTGCAGGACGAGCATGGAAACCGTTTTACTAAGAGCATTCATTATGAAAATAAACAGTTGATGGACCCAAAGAGACAGGTGGCATATATCAGCGGTTATATGCAGGGACGGCTGAGCTTTGACATTTATCTGTGTGAGGTGGACAAGAATTATATTACCATCACACAGGACAATGTAAGGCGCTTTAAGAATCTTGCGGAATCGCCGCAGGTGGTGGAGAGCTTCAAGAAGGAAATCCGCACGAAGCTGCTCCGGTTTTATTATGACAATGACATGATTGGCGAGCTAGATGCCTTTTTGGAGGACGTCGAGGCAGATGATATGGAGGCGTCCGAGCGCGCAGAATTTATCAAGTATCTGATCTCGAGGGGCATGTTTGACAAGGCGTATTACTGGCTGAGATCTTTTGGCGTGGCAGATGTGGAGTCTAAAGCGGTGGCAAGGCTAGTCAGCAAACGCATTGTCAGTAAAGAGTATGAATATGATGAATTTCTTGTGAATGTGGCGCATTACATCTACAAGAATATGAAATATGACGAAAATATACTGCGCTATCTGATGATGCATTATGACGGCAGGTCGTCTGAGCTTCGCAAATTGTGGAAATCCGCAGTAGATTTGGAACTAGATGCAAAGCTCATACTAGAGCGGCTTCTCAGGCAGATTGTGTTTACCGGGGGTGCCATTCAGGACCGTGATGAGATGCTGATCGCATATGTGCAGTATGAGGCGCACGATGCGTCATTGGTGAATGGGATTTTGATGAACATTGCATATGAGTACTTTGTCTATGAGGCGATTATTCACCCGGAGGTGTTTGATATCCTGTACCAGAAGTATGACAAAAAAGCACTGACAGACAGGGTGTGCAAGCTGGCACTCTTAAAATTCTGGGCAGAGAATGTACAGCAGACAGAGCTTCCGCAGGATATCGCGCGGCTGTTTATCCGGGAGCTGCTGAACGAGGACATCTATTTTCCGTTTTATGTGAAGCTGGTGGAGCTGGTGCCAGAGCTGCATTATATCAAAAACAGTATCTTTATAGAGTACCGTACACAGCCGCAGAGTCAGGTCTATATGCATTACGCCTATGATGATGACTCTGTGGAGGAGGGCAGTTATGAAATCCGCGAAATGAAGGAAATGTACGATGGGATTCATGTGAGTATGTTCCAGCTTTTTTATGGAGAGACGATACAGTATTATATTACAGAAAACTATCTGGATGACGATAATGTGCCCAGAGAGCATGTGACGCAGAGCGGCACACTTTCCGGGCTGTCAGAAACCTCTGCGGCGTCAGGGAAGCAGGGCGCAGACGACAGGTTCAGCATCTTAAATGATATTTTACTGAGTATCGGCGTGCGGGACGAGGTGACGGCACAGCAGCTGACAGAGGACTATGTGTATCAGGATTTCTGCGTCAGAGAGCTGTTTAAGGTATTGTGACCAGAGGGGTAAAGAGTTGTTATGACGAAAAAGAATAAAGTGGTTGTCGGGTTTGATCTTGGAAATGACTACTCACAGATTAGCTATTGCAGACAGGACCAGAGTATGCCGGACACGGTGAGTCTGGTGATGGGGGAAGAACAGTACAATATTCCTACACTGCTGTGCAAAAAAAAGAACGCCACGGGAAGCGCGGCATGGCTGATTGGCAAAGAAGCGTTGAAAACTGCCAAGGAAGGGGAGGGAACGCTTGTTGAAAATCTGCTGGTGCTGGCGAAAAACAACACCAGTGTCAAAGTTGGCACAGCTTCGGCTGCCGAGGAGGCGGTGACGGCGGAAGAGCTGCTTGCCCTGTTTGTGCGAAAGGCGCTTGCCCTGTTGTCGGCGTATATTGTCTCCGAAGAGATTGCGGCGGTGGCATTTACACTCAAGGAGATGGATAAAGGGGTCATGGAGATGCTTCGCAATGCGTCAAACCGCGCAGGGCAGCGAAAGCTCGAAGTATATTTTCTGAGCCATGAGGACTGTTTTTTTCAATATATGATTCATCAGCCGCAGGAGATGTGGATTCATGATGTCCTGCTGTATGATTACAGGAGTGACGGCATTGGCAGCCACCTGCTTTCGATGAACAGAAAGACAAATCCAGTGGCGTGTTTTATAGAGACGGCAAATTATCCGCAAATGCAAATTCCAGACTTGTCAGATAAGAATGAGACGGCAAAGAGTGCATTTTACAAGCAGCTCGACGCAGCATTACTTGAGATTGTGCGCAAGAACTGTGACCAGCGGGTCATCACATCGGTCTTTTTGCTGGGCGAACATTTTTCAAAGGAATGGTGCAGGGATTCGCTCAAGTACATGTGCCGCGGAAGGCGCGTGTTTCAGGGAAACAATCTTTTCAGCAAAGGGGCGTGTTACGGGGCGCGGGAGAGGGTGTATCCCTCCACGTTGTCCGGTGCGTATGTATATCTGTCGGCGGACAAGCTGCGGGCGAATATCGGAATGACTTGTGATAAAGGACAGACGGAGATTTATTATCCGATTTTGGACGCTGGCACAAACTGGTATGAGGCAAACAGTGTCTTTGATGTGATGCTTGTCAAAAACAATACGATTACGCTCAATATTTCTCCGGTTGATGGGAAAAAGACACGCGTGGCGCGGATTTCGCTTGAGGGCATGAAGGTCAGGGGCAATAAGACAAACCGTGTAGAGCTTCGGTTTTATATGGAGGATGCCAATGCTGTGCAGATTGAGATTACGGACAAAGGCTTTGGCGAATTTTTCCCATCAACGGGGCAGGTCTGGAGAGAATGTCTGCCGCTTGAGGCAATTACATAAATGGGGAAGAGGTTATGTAAATGAATAATGTTTGTTTATGTACAGGAAATTATGCAAAAAATCCATTTTATTTAAAATTTTCTGACATTTCATTGTATTCTATAGAGGAATTATGTTATTATTTTATGGAAAGGGTGCATTTGCTAGATGACTCGGTGGTCTCGGCAGAGCTGGTCAACTGGATCCGCCACGAATGCGGGCTTACGGAGCTGGCAGATGAACTCGAGGGCTATGTCAGGAAACATGTGTCCGTGGCTGCCTTTGTCTCGACCGTTTTTGAGCGGACCGGGATGTATGACAGCAGTACGATCAGACAGGTTGACCGTATCTTAAAAGAGCAGTCCAATCTCACGACGATCGAGCGCTACAAAAAACGGGCAGAATATCTGTACCAGCAGGGGAGATTCCGTCAGGCGCTTTCGATTTACAGAGAGCTTGTGGAGTACATACCATCGCGGGACAGCGCGGGGAGGGCGCTGCTGTATTATAATATGGCGTCGGTCTATGCCATGGATTTTGCCTATAAGCAGGCGGCAGACTTATATTATGAAGCGTATCTTTTGCATCCTGACAGGCAGACGAGATATGCCTATATCCTTGCGAACAAAAAGGCGCTCACAGATTATGCATACGGCGCGTTTAAGCGCGAGAATCCGAATTGGGAGGAGGATTTTCTAAAGGTAGAACAGCTGTGTGCGCAGGCAGATGAAAGATGGCTGGCATCGAGAGAGCGGCAGCTAGTGACAGAGCTTGCGCGGCTCAGGGAGGAAGGACAGCTCGATGCGTACAGCCAGCAGTCACAGGGGCTGATCAGGCAGCTCAAGAAGGATTACAAACGTCAGACAATGGACTAAAATGGCGAAAGGAGTATGAAAATGGGGTTACTGGGAAAAATCAAGGGACTTTTTAACCGTCAGGCGGACGAAGAAGAAAATGTGTGCCGCCCCGACTGGGAGGAGGAGAGCTTAAAGCGCGATAATATCGACATGCATGACAAGAAACAGCGCGAGCACTACATCAAGGCGTGTCTGGAGCAGATGTCAGAGGCGTCAAAGGAGCTGGACGCGCTGGGAGGAGAATATAATCTGGTGACATCTTACCTGACCGATATGGAGGAAATCGAGGCACAGACAGACGAGGTGAAGGAGCAGCTAAAGACATATGCCACAAAACTTCTCGAGCTCGAAAACAGCAGGGAGAAGCTTGACAAAAAGCGGCGCATCATGAAGCCGGAGGATTATCTGCGCATGGAGCGCGTAGAGCAGTATATGCCAGAGGGATACAGCAAGCTCAAAGAGGCAGAAGATTATCAAGTCCTTGTCAAAAAAGATATGGGAAGGCTTGAAGGTGAGCGCCATGCCTATTATTTCAGAAAGAACGAGCTGCTAAATACAATGCAGAATATGAAAGGACTTACTTTTATCTGCGTAGGCTCGATGCTGTTTTTGGTGCTCATGCTCACGATTATCGGTGCGGCGTGGCAGTTGGAAGTGTCGCTGGGGTATGCGGTCGCTGTTCTTATCGCAGCGTCAACACTTGCGTTTGTGTATGTCAAATTCCATGATGCACAGCGCGAGCTTGTGAGGGTTGAGAAGGGAATTAATAAACTTGTGCTGCTGCACAATACAGTGAAAATCCGCTATGTGAACAATACAAATCTTCTGGAATATCTGTACGTGAAATATGATGTGAACAGTTCCAACGAGCTCAAAAAGCTCTGGGACAAATATTTGGAGGAAAATATTCACCGTGAGCAGGAGAAGCAGATGGATCAGGATTTAGACTTTAATGAGGCCGCGCTGATCAAACTGCTGCGCCGCTGCAATCTCGCAGACCCGAATATCTGGCTGCGTCAGGCGGCTGCCTTGATTGACAATAAAGAGATGATTGAAATTCGTCACGGACTGATTATTCGCCGCCAGAAGCTCAGAAAACAGATGGAGTACAACGCCAAGGCGGCACAGGAGGCACAGGACGAGGTGAAGGATATTGTGGATAAATATCCCGAGTACGCGGAAAGGATCTTAGATCTGGTGTCGGACTATGAGAAAGCGCTTGCTTAAAGCATTTTATAAAAGTATATATTTAGGAGGAAGAAGAGATGCAGGAATTTGCACCAATCAAAGAGGGTAAGGTACGTGAGGTATATGACAATGGAGACAGTCTGATTATTGTGGCGACAGACAGGATTTCCGCCTTTGATGTGATTTTAAGAAACAAGATTACGAACAAAGGCGCAATACTGACACAGATGTCAAAATTCTGGTTTGATTTCACGAAGGAGGTTGTACCGAACCACATGATTTCTGTGGACGTGAAGGACATGCCCGAATTTTTCCAGAACGAGCAGTTTGAGGGAAAGAGCATGATGTGCCAAAAACTTGAGATGCTTCCAATTGAGTGCATTGTGCGCGGATATATCACAGGCAGCGGCTGGGCAAGCTACAAGGAGAATGGAACGGTGTGCGGCATAAAACTGCCAGAGGGATTACAGGAGTCTGAGAAGCTTCCTGAGCCGATCTACACGCCGAGCACCAAGGCAGAGATTGGACTGCATGATGAGAATATCTCCTTTGAGCGCAGCATTGAGGTGCTGGAAGCACAGTTTCCCGGAAAGGGAGAGGAGTATGCTGTCAAGATTAAGGAGGCTACGATCGCGCTCTACAAAAAATGTGCGGCATATGCGCTGAGCAAAGGTATCATTATCGCGGACACAAAGTTTGAGTTTGGTCTTGACAAGGACGGCAATGTGGTGCTTGGCGATGAGATGCTCACGCCGGACAGCTCACGCTTCTGGCCGCTGGACGGATACGAGGCAGGAAAGGGACAGCCATCTTTTGACAAGCAGTATGTGAGAGACTGGCTCAAGGCAAATCCTGATAACGAGAACCTGCTGCCGGAGGAGGTTGTCACCAGAACGGTTGACAAATATAAAGAGGCGTTTGCACTGCTGACAGGAAAAGAATTTAAATAAAGGAAAAATATTATGTACAATGAGGAGATCGACAGAAATCTTGACGAGACAGGCGTGAAGGAGGAGTGCGGCGTCTTTGGCATTTATGACTTTGAGGGGCGGGAGGTCGCATCGACAATCTATTATGGCCTCTTTGCGCTACAGCACAGGGGACAGGAAAGCTGCGGCATAGCGGTCAGTGAGACCAGCGGTCCCAAAGGAAAAGTAATATCCTACAAGGGAATGGGGCTTGTCAATGAAGTGTTTACGCAGGACAGTCTCGAGCCGCTCAAGGGCGATATCGGTGTGGGACATGTGCGCTACTCGACAGCGGGTGCGTCCACGCGGGAGAACGCCCAGCCGCTTGTGTTAAATTATGTGAAGGGGACACTGGCGCTTGCGCACAACGGCAATCTTATCAACGCCGCAGAGCTTCGGCATGATTTGGAATACACAGGCGCTATTTTTCAGACAACGATTGACTCGGAGGTGATCGCGTACCATATTGCGCGCGAGCGCCTTCAAACCCAAACCGTTGAGGAGGCAGTAAACCGGGCATGTCAAAAGCTTCGGGGCGCATACTCGCTGGTGGTGATGAGCCCCAGAAAGCTGATCGGGGCGAGAGACCCGTATGGGTTCAAGCCGCTCTGTATCGGGAAACGGGAAAACAGCTATATCATCACCTCTGAGACTTGTGCACTAGATACGATCGGCGCAGAGTTTGTGCGCGATGTCCTTCCGGGAGAGACTGTGACGATTACCCCGGACGGCGGCATTCTGTCAGATCTGTCACGTGCCGTCTCCAAAGAACAGGAGGCGCGGTGTATCTTTGAATACATTTATTTTGCGCGGCCTGACAGCCAGTTTGACGGGGTGAGCGTATATGCTGCGCGAATCCGGGCGGGGCGTTTTCTTGCGATGGATTCGCCTGTGGAGGCAGATCTTGTCGTGGGCGTGCCCGAGTCTGGCAATGCGGCTGCACTGGGGTATTCGTTACAGTCAGGGATACCTTACGGCACGGCGTTTGTGAAGAATGGCTATGTAGGAAGGACTTTTATCAAGCCCAAGCAGAGCAGCCGGGAGTCGAGTGTGAAGGTAAAGCTAAATGTTCTCAAGGAAGCGGTGAACGGCAAACGGATTATTATGATCGACGACTCGATCGTGCGCGGCACGACTTCGGACAGGATTGTGCATATGCTGCGCGAGGCGGGTGCAAAGGAGGTTCATGTGCGCATCAGCTCGCCGCCGTTTCTGTGGCCCTGCTATTTTGGCACAGATGTACCGGCAAAAGACCAGTTGATTGCAAATAACAGGACTGTCGATGAGATTAAAGCAATGATCGGCGCGGATTCGCTGGGATATCTGGATATAGAGCGGCTGCGGGAGATGGTGGACGGACTGGGCATTTGTACAGGCTGTTTTAACGGGGACTATCCGATGGCGCCGCCCACAGGGGATATCCGCGGGGATTTTGACAAATAAAGATTTAGGACGAGGAGAAGAGTATGAGTACAGACAGATACACAAGCCCCCTTTCTGAGCGTTATGCCAGCAAGGAAATGCAGTATATTTTTTCACAGGATATGAAGTTTAAGACATGGAGGCGGCTCTGGATTGCGCTGGCGGAGACGGAGATGGAGCTTGGGCTGAGCGAGAATGGCAAGCCCGTCATCTCACGCGAGCAGATTGATGAGCTGAAGGCACACGCGGAAGATATCAACTATGAGGTGGCAAGAGAGCGCGAGAAGCTGGTGCGCCATGATGTGATGAGTCATGTATATGCCTATGGGCAGCAGTGCCCGAAGGCGGCAGGCATCATTCATCTGGGGGCAACCTCTTGCTATGTCGGTGACAATACCGATATTATCGTGATGAATGAGGCGATGAAGCTGGTGCACAAAAAACTGGTGAATGTGGTTGCCGAGCTTGCAAAATTTGCAGAGAATTACAAGAACCTGCCGACACTTGCCTTCACACATTTCCAGCCTGCGCAGCCGACCACGGTAGGCAAGCGTGCAACGCTCTGGATACAGGAGTTTTTGATGGATTTGGAAGATCTGGAGTATGTGATGGGAAGCTTGAAGCTGCTGGGGTCCAAAGGAACGACAGGCACGCAGGCAAGCTTTCTGGAGCTCTTTGACGGCGATCAGGAGACGATTGACAAGATTGACCCCATGATTGCAACAAAGATGGGCTTTAAAGACTGCTATGCAGTGTCAGGACAGACCTATTCCAGAAAAGTAGATACCAGAGTGGCAAATATCTTAGCCGGGATTGCGGCAAGTGCACACAAGATGTCAAACGATATCCGCCTGCTACAGCACTTAAAAGAGGTGGAGGAGCCCTTTGAGAAAAACCAGATAGGCTCGTCAGCGATGGCTTACAAGCGTAATCCAATGCGGTCTGAGCGCATCGCCTCCCTGTCCCGCTATGTGATGATTGACGCATTAAATCCGGCGGTCACGTCCGCAACGCAATGGTTTGAGCGGACGCTCGATGATTCGGCAAACAAGAGGCTCTCGATTCCAGAAGGCTTCCTTGCAATCGACGGCATTCTCGATCTGTGCCTCAATGTCGTGGACGGTCTGGTGGTCTATGACAAGGTGATCACAAAGCATCTGCTGGCAGAACTTCCGTTCATGGCGACGGAGAATATTATGATGGACGCTGTAAAAAATGGCGGAAACAGACAAGAGCTTCACGAGAAGATCAGAACACTTTCCATGGAGGCTGGAAAGAATGTCAAGGTGGAGGGAAAAGACAACAATCTATTGGAGCTGATTGCGGCAGACCCGGAATTTAACTTGACACTCGAACAACTGCAAGCGGCGATGGACCCGTCCAAGTATGTCGGCAGGTCGCCAGTACAGGTGGACGCGTTTCTTGATAAGGTCGTAAAGCCTGTGCTGGAGGCAAACAAGGCAGCGCTTGGCATCAAGGCAGAAATTAATGTATAAATATTCTTTACTTATGTATCAAAAAGTTGTATCATTATTAGCGGTGCTTCATGCACACAGATACCTGTATTTTGCTGGAATGATTTCAGATTTCAGTTTTCGGATATAGGTGTCTGGCACAGTGTAGATACAATTCAGTAAGGAAATGTCCAGCGTCATCGAATGGGGACAGTTCCGAGGAAGAGAACCGGAGGTATGTCAATGGTAAAAGCAGTAGTAGGAGCGAACTGGGGCGACGAGGGAAAAGGTAAGATTACCGATATGCTCGCGCGGGAGGCAGATATTGTTATCCGTTTTCAGGGGGGCGCAAATGCAGGACACACAATTGTGAACAATTATGGTAAGTTTGCACTTCACACGCTGCCTTCAGGCGTATTTTATAATCATACGACAAGCATTATAGGCAATGGTGTGGCGCTCAATATTCCAATTCTGATGGAGGAGATCAAATCCATCACAGACAGAAATGTGCCGATGCCTAAGATTTTGGTATCAGACAGGGCGCAGATTGTGATGCCGTACCATATTCTGTTTGATCAGTATGAGGAGGAGCGTCTGGGCGGTAAGTCCTTTGGCTCTACCAAGTCTGGCATTGCACCTTTTTATTCTGATAAATATGCAAAGATCGGGTTCCAAGTGAGCGAACTTTTTGACGAGGAGCTCTTAAAAGAAAAGATTGAAAGTGTAGTGGCACAGAAAAATGTAATTCTGGAACATTTGTATCACAAACCGGCGATTGACCCGTCAGCGCTTCTTGAGACGCTGCACACCTACAGAGATATGATCAAACCGTTCGTGTGTGATGTCTCTGTGTATCTCGACGAGGCGTTAAAGGCTGGAAAGAACATTTTGTTAGAGGGACAGTTAGGGACATTAAAGGACCCTGATCATGGAATCTATCCGATGGTGACCTCCTCTTCGACGCTTGCAGCCTACGGTGCGATCGGTGCAGGGATACCGCCTTATGAGATCAAAGAAATCTATACTGTATGCAAGGCGTACTCCTCATCAGTGGGGGCAGGAGCTTTTGTGTCCGAGATATTTGGCGAGGAGGCAGATGAACTTCGGCGCCGCGGCGGAGACGGCGGCGAGTATGGCGCGACGACAGGGCGTCCGAGACGCATGGGCTGGTTTGACTGTGTGGCATCAAAATATGGCTGCCGCTTGCAGGGCACGACCGATGTCTGCTTTACGGTGCTTGATGTACTCGGCTATCTGGACGAGATTCCTGTGTGCACAGGCTATGAGATTGACGGTGAGGTGACGACACAGTTTCCAGTCACGGCAAAACTTGCAAAGGCAAAACCGGTATTCACGACACTGCCGGGCTGGAAGTCCGATATCAGGGGCATCAGAAATTATGAGGAGCTGCCGCAGAACTGCCGCAGGTATGTGGAGTTTATCGAGGAGCAGATCGGCTATCCAATCACACTTGTGAGCAACGGGCCTGCCAGAGACGACATTATCTATCGAAAGAGCACGTTAAATAAATAAAAGTATCAAGAACAAGCCAAAGTCGATGCATTTTGCCATCGTCTTTGGCTTGTTGCAAAATTTGTTTGCGGACAAAGGAAGAAGTAGAATGAATAGAAAAAGTCAGTTTGTTAGGAAGAGGCTGCTGTTGTGGGCGGCGGCAGTGATGCTTGTGACCGCTTTGGCGGCATGCGGTATGGAGAGACATGTCAATATCAATACTGCGTCCGGCATGCATATTGCGATGATCACAGATGCCGGCAATATCACAGATCATGGCTTTAACCAGACAGCGTATGAGGCGTGCAGCAACTGGGCGGATATCAATGATATTCCGTTTGCGTATTATATGCCAGAGCAGGACTCAGATGAGGCGCGAAATGCAAGTATTGATCAGGCAGTGGCGGAAGGCGCGAATATTATCATATTGCCGGGATACGTGTTTGCATCGGCAATTGTCACGCAGCCAGAGCGGTATCCCGAAATCAAGTTTGTAGCACTAGATGTCAGCGCGGAGGATATCATTGAAAAAGGCGGAAAAGAGGGCGTTCACGAAGCAAATGTTTATTGCTGTACATATCAGGAGGAGATTTCAGGATATATGGCAGGATATGCGGCGGTGAAGTCTGGTTACAGGCATCTGGGATTCCTCGGCGGCATGTCTGTGCCGGCAGTCACGCGCTATGGATATGGGTATTTACAGGGAATCGACGACGCAGCAGTGCAGCTTGGAATAGCGGAGCGCGTGGAGGTGGAGTATCTGTACGGCGGACAGTTCTATGGAGACGAGAACATCACCGATACGATGGATACATGGTATCAGACAATGGGCGTGGAGGTGGTGTTTGCGTGCGGCGGCAAAATCTATACCTCCGCGGCAGAGGCGGCAGCAAGCGCAGATGGAAAAGTGATTGGCGTGGATTCTGACCAGCAGGCAGTGATTGATGGTGCCTATGGACAGGGGATCACAGTCACTTCTGCAATGAAGGGGCTTTCCCCAACCATCAACAGGGTACTTACAGGCATCAGGGACGGCAACTGGGCGCAATTTGCAGGAAAAATTGAGAATTTGGGCATTGTGACGGATAATGCAGACGAAAATTATGTGCAGCTTCCTATCCGCACGACACAGTGGACGGGCGGTTTTAAGGAGAAAGATTACCGCGCTCTGGTAAAGGAGCTGTACACAGGCAGAATTACGGTCTCTGGTGAAATCTCTGCAATGCCGGCGACAACAGTCCATGTAACAGACCACGGGAGTATTCAGTAAAGGTGGTCTGTCAAGTGCAGTTTGCGGTATTCACTCGGGGTCATTCCAGTATATTTTTTGAACTGGCGCATAAAATGCAGTTCGTTGTCGTATCCGCAAAAGACAGCCAGCGCCTGAATCGTCATGTCTGTGGTCTGTAGATAGAACTGCGCATTCTTGATGCGGGACTGAATGATATCCTGAATACAGGTCGTGTCAAAGAAACTTTTATAGAGACGCTGAAAATGGGTCGGACTGAGATTGGCTTCCCGGGCAATCGAAGCAACGTCCCATTTTTTGTGCGGGGCGTTTCGAATGTTCATTCGTATTTGGCTTAACAGCAGAAAATATTTATTTTTTCGCCGTTCGTCCCCGCTGGCATGAATCTGCCCGGCGAGCGAGTACAGGAGGGCGTGCATGAGGGCATCAATGAGCTGTTCCCTGTACAGGTGGGTGGAAAAATTTTTAGAGACAATGATTTTGATGTATTCTGTCAGCAAGGTGGTATCTGTCAGGGGAAATGGGTGGTTTAGCGGGAGAGATAATTTTTCCACCAGATTTTCTTCCTCTGCGAAATCGAACCGTACCCAGTCATCACTGTAGGTCTGTGTGTCGCAGCCGTAGTGTACATAGGCAGTTTTATCATACAAGACGGCGGTGTTAGGTGGCGTATTGATGAGTTTTCCGTCGATTTCAAAAAAAGCCGCGGTCTTAATAAACATTAGTGTATAAAATCCATTTCCATTTGGGCGCCGTATATCAAAGCCTGCACGATGTCTGGAATCAAAGCCACAATTACTTACAATAATCATAAGGATACCTCCATAATCTGCCGTTTCAAACAATAGATGTAAGTCCTAGTTTAATGGCTGCAAACCTGTCTGTCAACCTGTTTTCAAAATAAAAAAGTGTAAAAAGTCAGTTTATGATGGATTTGGTAATTGTTTCTTGCGCTGTAAACATGTATTCTATTTCACGTGGATTAAATTCAAATCTGAAATAATAGAGGAGGTGAATCTAGTATGATAAGCAAAAACATATTTTTAACAGACATTGATGAAGTTATGGAGTTTGTCAACCATGTAGAGCAGTGCTCATATGATGTTGATATTGCTGTAGATGACTCTGTAATTAATGCAAAATCTGTTCTTGGGATGCTGAGTAAGGGATTCCGCCGTATGATGCGAATGGATATCCACGCAGACCATGCAGATGAGCTGTTAGAAAAAATCGGCAGGTTCTGTATTTAAAAAACAAAGAGGGAGATCTAAAACAAAAAATACGAACAAGTACAATAGAAAAAAACAAAGTCCTCCAATTGCGGTTGGAGGATTTTTGTTGTGGGGATAGTGTGAAATAAATTTTTCACACGGCAAATTTGTGCTTACGCCCAAATTCGCAGATTTTGGTAAGAATGGAGATTTTTATGAACTATGATTTGACGCAAGGAAATATTTTGAAAAACCTGCTGAAGTTCTCCTTTCCTATTATGGTGGGCAATGTGCTTCAACAGTTATACAATGTGGTGGATACATTGATAGTCGGGCGGTATCTTGGCAAAAATGCGCTGGCAGCAGTGGGCTCGTCCTACACGCTGATGGTTTTTGTGACCTCCATTATCTTAGGGCTGTGCATGGGCAGCAGTGCCTTTTTTTCGATGCAGTTTGGCAGGCGTGACCATAACAGACTCCAGCAGGGAATCTATATGGCAGTTTTGATGATCGGCGCTGTCACTGTGGCATTGAACGTTTTTGTCTATGCGGGAATGTATGGGATTCTTGCATTTCTTCGCGTGCCCGATGAAGTGGTTCCCTATATGAAGGAGTATCTTTTGTGGATTTTTGCGGGGATTGTGGCGACATTTCTGTATAATTTTGCAGCAAATTTTATGCGTGCGCTCGGAAATTCGCTAATACCTTTATGCTTTCTAGGTGTTTCTGCGGTGTTAAATATTTTTCTCGATTTATTTTTTATCAGGGTACTGATGTGGGGCGTTGGCGGTGCAGCGGCAGCGACGGTCATCTCACAGTATACTGCGGGCGTGGGCATTTTGATTTATTGTATCAAAAAATATCCCGAAGTACAGATTAAAAAAGAAAACCGGCACTGGAATCCCGCTATTCTAAAAGAACTGCTTGGACTGTCCTCACTGACATGTTTGCAGCAGTCTGTCATGAATTTTGGCATATTGATGGTACAAGGGCTGGTCAATAGTTTTGGTCCCGTAGTGATGGCTGCGTTTGCAGCGGCTGTCAAGATTGACTCCTTTGCCTACTCGCCAGTGCAGGACTTTGGCAATGCGTTCTCAACGTATGTGGCGCAGAACTATGGCGCGGGAAAAAGTGAGCGAATCCGCAGGGGAATGCGGGACGCGGTACTTAGTGCATTTGTGTTTTGCGCAGTGATTTCTATGTTGGTGGTTGGTTTTGCGAAGCCGCTCATGTCGCTGTTTCTCGATGAGAGCAGTGCAGATGCGGTGCTTGTCGGCGTGGGCTATCTGCGCATCGAGGCTTCTTTTTACTTTGGCATTGGACTATTATTTTTGTTTTATGGGTATTTCCGCGCAGTCAGCAAGCCCGGCATCTCCGTGATTCTCACAGTGGTGTCTCTTGGAATGCGCGTGCTGCTCGCGTATCTACTGTCGTCGGTTGAGTCCGTCGGTGTGACAGGCATCTGGCTGTCAGTGCCGATAGGGTGGATACTTGCGGACGCGGCGGGGGTGTACTTTTATGTGTCTGGGCGCAGACGTAAAAAGAGTTGTCATATTGCGGAAAAAACGGTATAGTTGTCTTATATAGAAGGGGGGGCATACCATGGGACACAACATCAGCGCCATCATTGGCAGACAGAGCACCATTCAAAAATTAGCAGACACTTGGATTTCTGCGCCCGTGATTGAACTGCCGCAGGAGTTTGCGATGGTGTTTCTGACAGATACTTTGATAGAAAGCATAGAGGAATTTAAACATATCTCTGATGATTTCTGCTGCCCAGAGCTGTGTAATTTTTCAATCATCGCAGAACAGCTTTTACAGGAGTTTTCATTACACACAAGGCTTGCCTACATAGAGACAGATTATTTTGGCGGCGTTGGGACACAGGGCGGCGTACTCTACGAAGATGGAAAAATCCTGATCAAACCGCGCAGCGGCGAGGGGACAATCAATGAATTATTAAAAGAATTAGGCGTATCGTGTACGAGTGGTTTAGACGAGTTTGACAGCCTAAAGCTGGGAAATTACCGGCATATGCAGGATTATTGACATGAACAGATTCGCGTGATTTTGAGGCGGCACAAGGATTATTATGAGAGTTTGACATGACAAGGGAAGTGGAACAAACAATGCAGATCGCAGTATGTGATGATGAAAAAGATGTCCGCGAACTGTTGGCGGATAAGATACGAAACTTGTTTCCCTCAGCAGAGCTGGCGCTGTATCCGTCAGGGGAGGAGCTGCTGGCGGCGGATACACCGACAGATATTTTGCTGCTGGACATTCAGATGCCGGGCAAGGACGGAATGCAGACCGCTAGGGAATTTCGCGCCAAAAACAGGCAGGCAGCCATCATTTTTGTGACGGCGCTGGAGGAGTATGTATTTCAGGCATTTGACGTGGAGGCATTTCATTATCTGGTAAAACCCTTTGATGATGACAAGTTTGCCAGTGTGCTGCAAACTGCCGTAAACCGCCGGCTAGAAAAAAGTGTGAACGCCGCCGCAAGTCTTGTCATTACCAAAGGCGGCGAGCATATCACAGTCAATCCTCAGGAAATTATCTATGCCGAGGTGTTCGACCGCAAAATCATTCTCCATACCATACAGGAGGAAATAGAATACTATGGAAAAATGAAAGAACTCGAGAAGAAGGCAGGGGAGGACTTCTATCGGCCGCACAGGGCATATCTGGTGAATATGAACTATATTCGAAAATATGATGCCACAACAATTTATCTGTCAAAAGGACAGGCGCTCATGGCAAAACAGAATTATCAGGATTTCGTCAAATGCTATCTGCGCTATATCCGCAGGAAAGGAACAGAAGAAGATGTACAATGAATTGCAGTGGACAATCATGTCCCATCTGGCGGCAATTGCTGAGATGGCAGTTACGGGATTTTTTTATGCCGGGCTTACAAAGCCGTTTCTGCAAAATAAGAGGGGTGTATACTGCACTAGCGCAGTATATTTTGGGGTCATGCTTGTATTTTATATTTTTGCAGTTCGTATGGATTATTACTTGATCAATGGCATTGCATTTTCTGCCGGGTTTGGTGTCCTGTGCTGGATTGACAGGCAAAACTATGCGCAAAAAGTATTTCTTACTGTCACCTTTTTCTCGCTGCACTGGTTTGTCTTTGCGATGGCAGAAATTTTGTATGATAATATATACCGTTATGCAGAACAGACAAAGTTCATGGCGGCGCATTTGGACTTGTGGTTTGCTTTGTATGTAGGTATGATTTGCATTCATCTGGCGGCAAAAAGCATTCTGACAGTAATATCGAACATATGCATCATTAAGGCATATACCTACAAGCAGGCAAAGATGACCCAAAGAGAGCTGCTGATGCTCTGCGTGCCTTCGGTCACTGGAATAACAGGGTTTGAGATTTTGCGCTATTACCGTGATTTCTATATTCGGGCGTCTGGAAAGGGCATAGAGCCCTATGAGGTGCTGGCGCTTTTGTACTATGCAGTATCCGTTGCAGCAATTGTGGTTGTCGTGATGCTGTATCAAAGTATTTGGGCAAATCAGCGGGAGAAGCTGCAAAATGAACTTCTCGCAGCGCAGATGGGCAGCATACAGCAGCATATCCGTCAGGTGGAATATTTATATCAGGATATCCGTAGCATAAAGCATGACATGGCAAACCACCTGCTCACGCTGGAGAGGCTTTATGCGGGAAACAAGGAGGCGGAGGCAAAGGCGTACAGCGCGGAGCTGTCTGCGGCTTTTTCGGAAGCGGCAGGAGAGCTAAGGACTGGAAATCCTGTTACTGATGTGATTTTACAAGAGCAAAAAAATGAGGCGCAGAACAGAAACCTTGAATTTCGTTCTGCATTTCAGTATCCGTCAGGAACCACAGTTAATGCATTTGATGTGAGCATTATCTTAAATAATGCGCTTCAAAATGCAGTGGAGTACGCCGTACAGTATGTGGATATCCGCGCGTACCGCAAAAATAACGCATACATAATAGAAGTCAAAAATGATTTTGCAGAAAGTCTAAAATGGGATACAGAAAGCGGGCTTCCAACCACCTCCAAGCAGAGAGAGGACGGTCATGGTTACGGACTGTCCAATATCCGCAGGGTGGCGGGAAAGTACGCTGGAGATCTTGATATTACAATCAGTAAAGACGAGTTTTGCCTTACTGTTTTGTTGATGCTAGAGAGCGCATAAAGGCGCGTGATACCAGCCACAAACCGGCAAATAACAGGATACACACAACAGAGACAAGCACGCCGGAAATAAATCCTTTAGGAAAATAGCGCAGCGCAATCGTGTGAGTGCCTTCTTCCAATTCAATGCTGATGAAGGTATCCTCAAATAAATCCATCTCTGTCTTTGCGCCGTCCACGTATAAAGTCCAGCCGGGGTCGTAGGGAATGGATAAAACCAACTGGCCGGGCGTGGTGACATCAATCTGGCCATTTAAGGACGTTTCGTCATAACTGTCAACAGTCATCGTCTGGCGGCTTAGCTGGCTGATAAACTCGCCAAGTACCGGCTCATTGACCATGTAGGCAGTCAGATTCAGATCTTTGCCGTTCTCAGATTTTAAGGAGAGCGTCTCACCAGCTTTGTGATAGCCGAGGTCAAGGATATATTTTTTCTTGATCTGGCTAAAGCTCTTGGATTCCTCCTCATAAGTCATTTTGATCGTATCAATCTTTGTGTTGGCGGTGTAGGCATAGTAATGCGCATCTTCCTCTATATAGAGCTCTGCCTGAGCGCCATAGGAATTAACTGGAACATTGAGAAATACATCGCCGTCAATCCCCAGACGGTGAACAAGCCTGATCTGGCGTTCTATCGGATTTAAATTTTTGTCTTGTGTATCCTCGTCCTCATGAATATTCTCTGCTACATTCTGGGCGTCATCAAAACGCGCGTTGGGCGAGGTTATCATGTAACCCAGCGGCAGCGAATAGTTGTTCTTGTACAGATACAATTTTCCCTCAGTATCCGCGAGCGTAAACAGGTTATCATACCCTCTGTCTAGTGTGTATAACATATAGCGGTTGGCAAGCAGCGCAGCGGTGACGGGCGTGGCGCCGTCGTAACAATAATTGACGCGGCTACCCTTCATGCCATAGGTTTCATAAAAATCAGAGACGAGCGAGTTCAGCGTCGAAGAAAAGTACGAGCCGCCCTGAAAACCTATCAGCATCGCATCGTTTTGTGTCCTGCGCGCAAATTTTTCAAATCGGAAAAAGTCGCCGTCCTCCTTCTGCACAGTCCGGTCTGTCAGTATCTGGTAAGAGTCGTAGTTGGACAGATATGTGGTTCTTGAAACCGTGGGAACACTGGTGAGATAAGTGTTTACGCCGGCCTCTGTGACGGTGACAAGCACTGCGCAGACGCACAACATTCTGGCAAGATTTCCGTGGTTTCTAAAATAGTAGATCAGCACTGCATAGATCAATAGAAAAACTCCTGTAAACAAGAAGCATACGCCTGTGAAGGAATCGTCCGTCACAATTTTCTCGCATAACACGATAAAAAATAAAACGCCTGTAAAGACCGTGGTAAGCTCTTTTTTGGTGTATTCGCGGATATAAGAATATGCCTCAAAACAGAGTGTTAATAGCAGCAGGCAGTACAAAAAGGACTGTCTGGCTGGCAGTGAGTCAGGATAATTGAGTCCATGCCATATAAAATTCAGCGTATTCGTTGAATAGCTGATTAGGATAAAACCAAGCAGAAATAATTTGGGCGCCTTCTCCCGCAGCGGGATTTTCTTTTGCAGGGCATACAGCGGCAGCAGCACAAAGACGAGCACGCCGCAATAGATATTGGGCCAGTGGTCTAGTCCGGTTTCCACCGTCACATCAAAACAGTGTCTGGCAACCATGTCAATCACTGGAAAGTACGTTTTCATCTTTGACGGAAAGTTGATGTCGCTAAACTCTGTAAAGTGCAGTGCGGAGAGTGTCGGCAGAAGCAAAACTGCCGCCATGCCGCCTGCGAGCAGGGAATAGACACTGAAACGGATTATGGCTTTGCCATAAAAGTTTTTGATGCGCTCTAGTCTGGGAAAGGCGAGCGGGGCAGAGTTTGTTTCCTCCGATGGATTGCGTGCGATTAACAGTACGATAAAATAGAGTACCAGAAAAATACACAGCATGATCGAGAGGTAGTAGTTGGACAGAATGGATAAGCCCAGCGTAATACAGTATAGATAACATTTTCCCTCGTTGACAAGCCGTTCTGCGCCGAGGAGAATGAGCGGTGCAAGGACAACGACATCGAGCCACATCACGTCCCAGTTGTAGGCTGCCATAAAACCGGACAGCGCATAAAAGAGGGCAAAGCACAAGACGGACCATGAGTCGGTGTGGAAATGCTTCCGAATATAATAAGTGAAGGTCAGCCCGCACAAGCCAATCTTTAAAACGACCATATAGGACAAAAATTCCATCAGAAACTGCTCAGGAATCAGGACACACAGCCAGTTAAAAGGGCTTGCAAGGTAGTAGGCATAGAGCGCGATAAAGTTCGAGCCTATGCCAGTGTGCCACGAGTGGAAAAGGCTCTCGCCGCCTTTTAATTTATGATAAAATTCCACAAGAAATGGAAAATACTGGTGATACATATCAATGTGGAGAAAAGAACGGTCGCCAAAGGGATATATCTTTTGAATCACAAAGATGACCAGCATAATCAGGGTTGGCAGTAAAAATGAGAGCAGATATAAAGGGTCTGTTTTCTTTAATTTCATGAAATTCATGGTAGCTTCGTCCTCCGGTTTATTTTTTGCCAAAGATACAGTCGTATTGCAAAATGGCATAGTTGTTTAACTCGCCCATCACATTTTCCGTGTCTGTGCTCTTGCCCTGCGCATCTTCAGTGCGGATAGAGGTGATTACGGGATAATGTTCTGACAATTTGTCAAGATATTGCTCGTACATTGTCATAGGAATGCCCGCAGTCTCAAGGAGCGCTGTAGCAAGGAAATTTGTGCTGGTATCGGCGTTTGTCTTGGATTCAATGTCAAAATTACACCAGATAAAATAAGGTACTTTATACCGGTTTGCCTCGTCCTCGGCAGACAGTTCATTCCCATTTTTTCCATTTAATTTCCAGACATTTGACACGACAGAGTTTGTCGGCTGATGGTCGCCAAAAAATATAATCATCGTGTCCTCGCTGGCATTGGAAAAATATTCTGTCAGCCCGCGCACAGATTCGTCGGAAATCTTCATTAAGGACAGATAGTTGTTCAGCGCCTTGGATTTGCTGTCCGAAACCTCGATATCTGGATGAAAATTATCAAAGTCATCTGTGTAGGACGAGTGATTCTGCATCGTCACATTGAATACAAAAAGCGGTGTGCCCGCGGGCTTCGACTCATACATGCCTATAATCTTGTCATAACACGCTTTGTCACTTACATATTTTCTGACTCTTTCCGGTTTTTTATAATCTTTTATGAAATACATTTCATCAAATCCCAAAAGAGGGTATACTTTATTGCGGTCCCAGCCAGTACTATTATAAGGATGCGTGGCGATCGTCTTGTAACCCAGCGCTTTTAGATGGGACGCAAGAGAGGGCATCTCCTTTTTGAGATACTGCTGGTATGCCACGCTGCCTTGTGGCAGGAATGCCATCGTGTTTCCGGTGAGAAACTCAAATTCAGTATTGGCAGTGTTGCCGCCGAGCACCGATACATTCAGATAGCCGGAAACCGTGTTTTCGACAGATCCATTTAGAATAGAATGCACATAGGGCATATAGTCCTCGTTCGTCTCAAATGGACCAAGTACAGCAGGGTCAGAGAAGGCTTCGTTCATGATCACGATAATATTTGGCAGCCGTTCGGGAACTGCACTAGGTTCCGCCTCAACATAGGGCTTTAAGATCTCCTCGACGGCACTTTCACTGTAATTAGCGGGCTTGTCCACCTTGATATATTTTAATTCCATTAAAAAGGCGACAGCAGTACCATCGCGTTTGCTCATGACAGTCGGCGTAAACAGCTTGTCATACATTTTGTACTTGATGATGGTGCTGTCCTGATGCAGCATATTTGTGAAACTGCAAAGCAGCGCAAAAAAGACAATGCCGCCTGCCACGCGGATACCCCAAAAACGTTTTTTCCATTTATCTGTACCTTTTAATTCCAGATTGACGACGGACTCACATATGATCAACAAAATAAATCCGATCAGGACAATGACCGTCTGGCGCTCGATGGTGTATTTAAAATTATTGGCAACGCTCAGGGCAGTGCCCAGAGAGTAGATATCCCACGGCATGATCGGCGCAGAGCGGAAGCTGATAACATAGTAATTTGCCAGACCGACGATCATAAAAAAGATGCTTTGCAGGCGCAGGGACCATTTTAGGCGCCCAAAGACGCACAGAAACAACGCCATAAGCAGTTCAAATAAATAAATGTTTAGAAATTGTATGGGGACTTTCATTTCTTTCCACGGATTGTTCAGATACCATTCAAACAGATAAAAATTTGCGACAGGAAACAGTACCATAGGGACTAAATTTCTCAGACACCAGATGACTTTAGGGTGTTTTGACAGTAACATTTTCATAATAAATTTTTTCATCCTCCAAATTGTTACAAAATTATATACTACAATAGCATTTTTTTCCAGCGTTTTCAAGGTTGTTTTGCCTCTTTTTCATTTCAGGCGAAAATAGGTTGACGCGGGGAACGGATTATTTTATAATACATTAATATATGTTCAAAATCAATCGGCAGTCAGGGGGATTGAGATGATTAAAAGTATGACAGGCTTTGGACGGTGTGAGATTACAGAGGGCGACCGCAAGTACACAGTCGAGATGAAATCTGTAAACCACAGATATCTTGATGCCAATATCAAGATGCCCAAAAAGCTCAGTTTTTTTGAGAGTTCTATTAGAAATGAGTTAAAAAATTATGTGCAGCGCGGAAAGCTTGACTTGTTTATCACATACGAGGATTTTTCTGAGAGTAATGTATGTATCAAATACAATAAGGATATTGCAGCGGAGTATCTTGGCTACTTGAAAGCCATGTCAGAAGATTTCGGACTGGACAATGATGTCCGCGTCTCGACGCTCTCAAGATATCCAGAAGTATTTTCCATGGAGGAGCAGGCTGTCGATGAGGAGGAAATCTGGAAGGGGCTTTCCAAAGCCATACAAAAAGCTGCGGAAGGTCTGGTGGAAACACGTATCAAGGAAGGCGGGAACCTAACCGCTGATCTGAAGGGAAAGCTCGACGGCATGTTAGAACACGTCACTTTCATAGAAAAGCGCTCGCCGCAGATTATCGACGAATACAGAAAAAGACTGGAGGAGAGAGTTCATGAACTCCTCGGTGATGCGTCGGTAGACGAGTCCAGACTGCTGACAGAGATTACTATATTTGCAGACAAAGTGTGCGTAGATGAGGAGCTTGTGCGGCTCCGAAGCCACATAGAGACCATGAAACAGGCATTGTCAGATGGCGGCAGCATCGGCAGAAAGCTGGATTTTATTGCACAGGAGATGAACAGGGAGGCAAACACAATCCTCTCGAAAGCAAATGATCTCGAGATATCCAACCGCGGTATTGACCTAAAGACCGAGATCGAGAAGGTCAGGGAACAAATACAGAATATTGAGTAGTTCTTTTGGAGACAGTTAAGATACAATACGGACAGCAGTGAGGTGGCAGGTGAACAGACTGATTCATATAGGGTTCGGCAATATCGTCAACACGTCTAAGATCATAGCGATTGTGAGTCCTGATTCGGCACCCGTAAAAAGGCTTGTACAGAAATCAAAAGAAAACGGCACCGTCATAGATGCCACACAGGGACGCAGGACAAAGTCGGTGCTGGTGATGGAAAGCAGCCAGATTGTGCTCTCGGCACTTCTGCCTGAGACGATCGCGGGACGGGCGCAGGGCGTGCTGGCAGATGACGATGCCGGCGAGAATTTATAAATCAACAATTCATTATCAAAAAATAAGTATCAAAGAGAGGGAAAAATATGTTACATCCATCGTACACAGACTTAATGAAAGTAGTAAACAACGAGGTCGAGCCGGGAGAAGCGCCTGTGGTAAACAGCCGCTATTCGATTGTCATGGCGACATCAAGGCGTGCAAGGCAGATTATTGCCGGGGAAGATCCGCTGGTGGACACTAGGCAGACGAAGCCGCTCTCGATTGCGATTGAGGAATTAAACAAAGGTAAGATCAAGATAACACATGAGGATTAAGAGTTGAAGATTTTATTTATATCTCTTGGCTGTGATAAAAATCTGGCAGATACGGAGATGATGCTTGGTACACTGGTACAGCGGGGATTTTCGATAACGGACGATGAGACGCAGGCGCAGGCAGTGGTGGTCAACACATGCTGCTTTATTAATGATGCCAAGCAGGAGAGCATCAATACCCTCTTGGAGATGGCAGAACTGCGAAAAAGCGGCGCAATCAAAGCACTGGTTGCCGCGGGCTGCCTTGCACAGCGTTACCGGGAGGAGATACAAAAAGAAATCCCGGAGGTAGATGTCATTGTTGGCACTACGGCGATTGATGCGATTGCAGATGCGTTGGAGGAAGTGCTGGCGGGAAACCCTCAAAATTATCTAAAAGACATCAGTCACATGCCAGCGGTGTATGACCATTCTGTAGAACATAAAAGGATTGTCACCACAGGAGGGCATTATGCCTATCTAAAAATCGCAGAGGGCTGCGATAAGCACTGTAGTTACTGCATTATTCCTAAGGTGAGAGGGCATTACCGAAGCATTCCGATGGAAGAGCTTATCTTGGAGGCAGAGCGACTCGTGTCGTTTGGCGCAAAGGAAATTATTTTAGTGGCACAGGAGACGACTCTGTATGGAATGGATTTGTACGGAGAGAAACGTCTGCCCGAATTACTCAAACGCTTGTGTGCGATTGCGGGTGTATACTGGATTCGGCTTCTTTACTGTTACCCGGAGGAGATCACAGACGAATTGATTGAGACGATACGGACACAGGACAAGGTGTGCAGCTATCTGGATATTCCCATACAGCACGCATCGGACCGCGTCTTAAAGCGGATGGGCAGGCGTACAGACCGGCAGGAGCTTACGGATATTATAACAAAATTAAGGGAACAAATCCCGGAAATCTGTCTGAGGACGACAATTATTACCGGTTTTCCGGGGGAGACACAAGAGGAGCATGAGTCGCTATTGGAATTTGTTGACGAGATGGCGTTTGACCGGCTGGGCGTTTTTCCGTATTCGCCGGAGGAGGACACACCCGCCGCGCTGTTTGAAGATCAGGTTGATGAGGCGGTGAAGCTGGAACGGCAGGCAGATATTATGGAATTGCAGCAGGAGATCGCCTTTGAGAAGGCGCAGGCTGCTGTGGGGAGCGTGATGCTTGTCATGGTCGAGGGCAGACTGCCTGATGAACACGCCTATGTCGCAAGAAGCTATAAAGATGCGCCAAACGTGGACGGTTTCGTGTTTATCCAGACAGAAAGAGAGCTTATGACAGGAGATTTCGTGCGCGTAAAGATCACAGGCTCCTATGAATATGACTTGATCGGAGAGATAACAGGAGAGTAAAGAGATGAATTTACCAAATAAATTAACTGTATTCAGAGTGATTCTGATCGTGCCGTTTGTGCTGGTGATGCTGGGCAGTTATGCCGAGTGGCCGTGGTATATGGCGCTGTTTGGAGGGATTGCCGGCTATGCAGACTATATCGCGTTAGGAATTTTTATTATTGCGAGCCTTACAGATCTGTTAGATGGCAGGATTGCCAGAAAATATAATTTAGTCACCAATTTTGGAAAGTTTATGGACCCGCTGGCGGATAAGCTGCTTGTGTGTGCGGCGCTGATCTGTCTGGTTGAGATGGACAGAATTCCCGCGTGGATTGTGATTATTATCATGAGCCGTGAATTTATTATCAGCGGCTTCCGGCTTGTCGCAGCGGACAACCGTGTGGTGATCGCAGCAAATTACTGGGGAAAATTTAAGACGACCTTTCAGATGGTTATGGTCTGCCTGATGATTGTCAATATTGACGCGCTTGCCGTGGTGACGCAGCTTGTCATGTGGATTGCCGTGCTATTGACAGTGATTTCCCTGATTGATTATATGGCGAAAAATAAGAATGTGCTCTTTGATGGAAACATTTAAAAGCGTGATAAAGTCCATTGCCCGGCGGGGCAGTGGATTTTTTACTTTATGCACACGCCGTCCAAAGGAAACATGTCAACAGACCCGGGCAGAGGCATATTGTAAATAGAGCGCGAAATGTAAAAATTCGCACTTGTTTCAAGGGCGTATATATGGTATGGTGATTTAGGCTGCTGTTGATACAAAGTAGAGCGTATACAGCGAAGCCTGTAAAATTTTACAAAAACCTCTTGACATTTGCGAACGAATGTTTTATAGTAGATACAGATTAAAACACTTGTTCTTGAAATTGAGTCGGAAAATATAAGGAAATCAAAGGAGAATGCACAATGGAAAAAGAAGACAAATTAAAAGCGCTAGATGCCGCACTTGCACAGATAGAGAGACAGTATGGAAAGGGCGCAGTGATGAAGCTGGGCGATCCCAACGTACAGATGAATGTGGAGACAATCCCGACAGGGTCTCTCAGCCTTGATATCGCCCTTGGGCTGGGCGGAATCCCAAGAGGAAGAATTATTGAGATTTACGGGCCAGAGTCCTCAGGTAAGACCACAGTCACGCTTCACATGATCGCGGAGGTGCAAAAAATAGGGGGAATTGCCGGCTTTATCGACGCAGAGCATGCCCTTGATCCGGCATATGCGAAGAATATTGGCGTAGATATTGATAATCTATACATATCACAGCCTGACAATGGCGAGCAGGCGCTTGAAATTACAGAGACTATGGTGCGGTCGGGCGCGATTGACATTGTCGTGGTGGACTCTGTTGCGGCGCTGGTGCCAAAGGCTGAGATTGATGGTGAGATGGGAGACTCCCATGTAGGTCTGCAAGCGCGCCTGATGTCACAGGCACTGCGCAAACTGACAGCAGTGATCAGCAAGTCAAACTGTGTTGTCGTCTTTATTAACCAATTGCGTGAGAAGGTCGGTATTATGTTTGGCAATCCTGAGACGACGACAGGAGGACGCGCGCTCAAATTCTATTCATCTGTGCGTCTTGATGTCAGAAGGATTGAGTCACTGAAACAGAGTGGCGAGATCATGGGCAACCGTACAAGGGTAAAAGTAGTCAAGAATAAGATTGCACCGCCTTTTAAGGAGGCAGAGTTTGATATTATGTTTGGCGAGGGAATCTCCGCGGTGGGTGATATCCTCGATCTGGCTGCGTCTGTCGGCATCATTGTAAAGAGTGGTGCATGGTATGCGTATGAGAGCGGCAAGATTGGTCAGGGGCGTGAGAACGCAAAACAGTATCTCAAGGATAATCCCGAGACCTGCAAGGAGATTGAGAATAAAGTCCGCCAGCATTTCGGATTGCAGGGGGCAGATGCCTCTCCAGCACCAGCAGCAGCGCCGGAGAAGCCAGAGACCAAGGGAAAAACAAAATCATCAAAAACAGCAGCGGCAGAGCAAACGACAGCAGAAGCCGCAGCACCAGCACCGGCAGAATAAAGCCGGGAGATCAGAATGACAGTAACAGATATTACAGAGATTTCCAAAAAAAAGTCAAAAGTTATACTAGATACAGATCTTTGTTTTGCGCTGTATAAAAGTGAGCTCAGAACATACAAGATTGAAAAGGACGCTGAGATTTCTCAGGAGTGCTATGACACAATTATGAACGAAGTTCTCTTAAAGCGCGCAAAACTCAGATGCATGAATTTATTAAAGAGCAGGGACTACACGGAATACCAGCTTAGGATCAAACTTAAACAAGGGGTGTATCCAGAGGAAATTATTGATGCTGCGATTGCGTATGTGGCTTCTTATGGCTATGTCAATGATTTTCGGTATGCCCAGAATTATATAGAGTATGCAGGGAATACAAAGAGCAGGAGACAGATTGAGAACAGCCTTGCCAACAAAGGAGTATCCAAAGATACGATTGCACATGCCTATGAGCAGTGTTCAGAGGAGGACTGTGTCACAGCAGAGGAAGAGCTGATTCACAAACTGCTTGAGAAGAAGCATTTTGACAGGGAGCATGCAACGTATGAGGAATGCCAGAAAATGATAGGATTTTTGTACCGCAGGGGCTTTGTGCCCGACAAAATATACAAGGCGGTCGGCAGGTGTGAAGAATAGTTTCGCTCAGAAGAGAAGGAAATTTAAAGCACAGCGGTTACTGGCTGTGACAGTGGTGTGAATAAATGCTTGACATTGGCTGTGTAAAAGAGTAAAATTAATATGTTGTAGTATCTGTAAGGATACAATGAAGTGACTATTCGGAATACTTTATAGATTTCAGCGCCAAGCAGGGAAGCGTGTTCTCTGATCGGTTGAGCAGGAAACTGTGGAGGCACTGAACAGTTGCACAATGAAAATTTAATAAGGAGGTGCTCCTGTACATGCTATACTTATTGGAAGCAATTGTCATTATTGCAATATGTGTAGCAGGTTGCTTTTTCGCATTTTCAAACTACAAGAAAAGTGTAGAGGCTACAATTGGAAATGCAGAAGATAAGGCAAGGGAAATTGTCGATGAGGCTCTTAAAACTGCTGAGACGAAAAAGCGCGAGGGACTTCTTGAGATTAAGGAGGAATCCATTAAGACCAAGAATGAGCTTGACAAGGAAATCAAAGAGCGCAGGGCTGAGGCACAGCGCTATGAGAGACGGGTTCAGCAGAAGGAAGAAAGCATTGACAAGAAGGCGGATGCCATCGAGAAGAAGGAAGCCAGCCTTGCCGCACGTGAAGAAGAGCTTGCAAAACAGAGTGCAGTCGTTGCGAGACTGAACGAAGAGCGGGTACAGGAACTGGAACGAATTTCAGGATTAACCTCTGAACAGGCAAAAGAGCATTTATTAAAAATTGTTGAAGACGAAGTGAAGCATGAGACAGCAGTCATGATCAAAGAAATGGAGAGCAGGGCAAAGGAAGAGGCGGATAAGAAAGCCAAAGAGTACGTTGTCACTGCGATTCAGAAATGTGCTGCGGATCATGTATCTGAGACAACGATTTCCGTTGTACAGCTTCCCAATGATGAGATGAAGGGCAGAATCATTGGACGAGAAGGGCGTAATATCAGGACGCTGGAGACACTTACAGGTGTTGAGCTGATTATTGATGATACGCCGGAAGCAGTCATTCTTTCAGGTTTTGATCCAATTAGGAGAGAGATCGCAAGGATTGCACTTGAGAAGCTCATTGTGGATGGACGTATTCATCCGGCAAGAATTGAGGAGATGGTTGAGAAGGCTCAGAGAGAAGTGGAGGTCATGATCAAGGAGGAAGGTGAGTCAGCAACATTAGAAGTTGGTGTACATGGCATTCATCCTGAACTTGTAAAGCTTTTAGGTAAGATGAAGTTTCGAACCAGCTATGGGCAGAATGCGCTGAAGCATTCCATTGAGGTAGCACATCTTACAGGCTTGCTTGCTGCCGAGATGGGTTTTGATGTCAGAATGGCAAAGAGAGCTGGTTTGCTGCATGACATTGGCAAGGCAGTGGATCATGAGATGGAAGGTTCACATATACAGTTAGGTGCAGAGCTGTGCAGAAAGTACAAGGAATCACCAATTGTTATTAATGCTGTCGAATCACATCATGGCGATGTGGAAGCACAGTCATTGATTGCCTGTCTGGTACAGGCTGCTGATACGATTTCGGCGGCGAGACCGGGGGCAAGACGTGAAACTCTCGAAACATATACAACCAGATTGAAACAACTAGAAGAAATAACCAACAATTTTAAAGGTGTCGATAAGTCTTTTGCTATTCAGGCAGGTAGAGAGGTTCGTGTTATGGTAGTTCCTGATCAGGTTAGTGATGCAGATATGATCCTGTTGGCGCGCGATATTTCCAAGCAGATTGAAGCAGAGCTGGAATATCCGGGACAGATCAAGGTAAATGTCATCAGGGAATCTCGTGTCGTTGAGTATGCGAAATAATGAAAACGAACATTATAAGAACCATCAAAATCCATATGGATTTTGATGGTTTTTTCAATGGAAACAGACAAAGAAGGAACTGGAAAATTATAGTGATGGAGGAAAACGCGATGAACACAGAAATCAAGAGAATCAAGAGGGAATTACAATGCAAGGGTACGATTATGAGTTATTACAAGGACACTGTGGTGCTGCCAGATGGAAACACTGAAATCTATGATTTTGTGGGACATAATGGCGCCGCTGCGGCAGTGGGGGTTTTGGAGGACGGGAGGCTTGTCATGGTGCGGCAGTACCGCAATGCGCTCGACCGGTTTACGCTGGAAATACCAGCCGGGGGCTTAAATCCCGATGAACCTACGATTACCGCGGCTGCGAGAGAGCTTGAGGAGGAGACTGGGTACTGTTGTGGAAAGATTGAGAAACTGATTACGATTCGGACGACCGTTGCATTCTGCAATGAGAAAATTGACATTTATCTTGCAACGGACCTCAAAAAGACAGCGCAGCATCTCGATGAGGACGAATTTGTCAATGTGGAGGTTTGCACGCTTGAGCAGCTTGAGCAGATGATTTATGACGGGACGATCGAAGATGCCAAAACAATCGCCTCAATTCTGGCATATAAGAATAAATATGTAAAATAGTTCATAGGTTTAAGTAAATAGCTGTGATATAGGTGAAAAAGCAGATGAACAAATTTGAACCTGAAGAACAAGCGGAGGAAATATCCGTCCGCAGTGTGTCCGAAGAAAACGATGCATATATTGATTATAGGAAGCTGCATTATAAAAATACGATGCCTGACAATAGGGTGCTTGTATTTCTTACAGGATTTTGTATAGGCATGGTATTTTTTTATTTATCGGGAGGACAAAACACCAGTGCGCGGGGCTTGCTAGACCAAGAGCATCTGGTGCTGATGCAGAATTTTGAGGCAGACGAGTCGGGGCTTTTTGAATATGTACTCCATCTGAGGGCGAAACAGCTCTTGCTTGGCGTGATCTGTTCCTTGAGCAGTATTGGCGGCATCGTGGCATTTTCCGTCATGGGCTGGTGCGGCTTCGAGATAGGACTTATGGTTTTTTCACTGGTGTATCAATATGGCATCAAGGGAATTTTTCTCACTTTTTCAATGTTTCTGCCGCATGGAATTTTTTACTGCATCGTTTTTTTGATTCTGTTTCGCAAATATTGGACAGGTAACAAAAAGTGTTGCCATAAAGAGGAGACCATAAAAGGCAGGGGAAGCCGCCAACTGCTTGAGGCTGTCAAGACAGTTTTGTTGATTTTGGCAGTGTTTTGTGTCGGAATATTATGTGAAATCTATATAAATCCCGAAATTATGCGGAAAATAGCATTATTTTTTTAATTGTTAAAATTGTTTGAAAAGTACATATTTTAGGCGCAAATTCTAGTATGAAATGAAATATTTTGATAATAAGAAAAAATAATTTAAAATTTTCTGAAAAAACATTTGATTTTATGTCAAATTCAATATATAATAAGAGTAGGCATAAGGGGTAAATCAAATCTTTATGAGGAGGTTTTTTATTTATGGAAAGAGAAATTAATACTTTTATTTCTTATTTACATAATATAAAGAAAACTTCGAACAATACTGAATTATCATACAAGAGGGATTTAGGCAAGCTGCGCCAGTATTTAGAAGAAGAGGGGATCGTTGAAGTGAAGGACATTACATCAGAGACCCTGAAATCCTATATTGTGTATTTAGGTGAAAATCATTTTGCGGCTGCAACCATATCCAGAAATGTTGCTTCTATAAAGGCTTTCATTCACTATCTGTGTAAGGAAGGCATTGTAGAACAGGACGTGTCTGATGGGTTGAAAGCGCCAAAGATTGAAAAGAAAATGCCTGAAATTTTAACACCAGAGGAAGTTATATGGCTTCTGGAACAGCCAAAGGGAGATACACCCAAAGAAATTCGCGATAAGGCTATGTTGGAGCTTTTATACGCGACAGGAATCCGCGTTACGGAACTGATTACCCTAAAAGTTTCCGATGTGAATATGCAGATGGGTTTTATCATCTGTAGAGATGGCAGCAGAGAGAGAGTGATTCCGTTCGGTGCTGCTGCTAAGAAGGCAATGACAAATTATCTTGCGAAAGCGCGTGATGTGATGCTGTTTGATTTACAGTCTGATATCCTGTTTGTAAATTGTTCGGGTCAGCCGATGAGCAGACAGGGCTTTTGGAAGCTGATCAAGTACTATGCAAAGAAAGCGGGCATCATGGCTGATATTACACCGCATACACTTCGCCATTCATTCGCTGCGCACTTGGTGGAGAATGGTGCAGATTTGAGAAGTGTACAGGAAATGCTCGGACATTCTGATATTTCTACAACACAGGTTTATACCAATCTGTCGCATAACCGGATCAGAGAAGTATATGCCAAAGCGCATCCAAGAGGATGATAAGATTGCATAAAAAATCCACTCTTTCTTCAAATAAGAGTGGATTTTTTATGCACAAACCCATGCAGACGAAATAAGCTGCTTTAGATAAAATCTGCAATTCTGTAAATTAAATCTTCCGTATCCTTCCAGCCTAGACAAGGGTCTGTGATGGATTTCCCGTAAATATGTTCGCCAATCTTTTGACAGCCTTCTTTAATATAGCTCTCGACCATGACGCCCTTTACCAGATTTGCCAGTTCACTATTGGTACGGCGCGAATGCATTACTTCATGCACAATGCGAAGCTGCTCTTTGAACTGCTTGTTGGAATTGCTGTGGTTCGCGTCCACGATACAAGCACGGTTGACAAGGTCGCGCTCGTTATATTTTTCCAGCAGAAGCATCAAATCCTCATAGTGGTAGTTGGGAATGTTGTTGCCATGCTTGTTGACCGCCCCGCGCAGGATAGTGTGTGCGAGCGGGTTTCCAGTCGTGTTGACCTCCCAGCCGCGGTAGATAAAAGGATGCGGGTGCTGCGCGGCATACACGGAGTTGAGCATCACACTCAGATCACCGCTTGTCGGGTTTTTCATGCCGGCGGGCACGTCAAAACCGCTCACAACAAGCCGGTGCTGCTGGTCCTCAACAGAGCGGGCGCCGATTGCCACATAAGAGAGAATGTCCGAGACATAGCCCCAGTTCTCAGGATAGAGCATCTCATCTGCGGCAGTGAGCCCTGATTCACTCATAACCCGCAGCTGCATCTTTCGCATGGCGATGATGCCTTTTAGAAAATCCGTGCCCTTTTCGGGGTCTGGCTGATGAACGATGCCTTTGTAGCCGTCGCCCGTTGTCCGCGGCTTGTTGGTGTATATCCGCGGTATGAGAATCAGCTTATCATTTACTTTTTCATTGATTTTGGCAAGCCTTGATACATATTCACACACAGCGTCCTCGTTGTCGGCAGAACAAGGACCTATGATGACCAGAAATTTGTCAGATTGTCCGGTGAATACCTCTCGTATTTCCTGATCTCTTGCGCTCTTTAATGCCTGCATATCATCAGGGACGGGATACTCCTGTCTGATCTGGTCAGGCGTCGGCAGTTTTTTTATAAACTCAAAACTCATTTGTTAGACTCCTTTCGTAAAAACGTCACGGCAGTGAGCCGCTATTTTTTATCATATAACAGATAGCGCCGCAACGCAAGGATAATTAGCAAATCAAAGAAGATCTGGCTACAGAGTGTCCCATATATATATCCAGAAAATCCAATCTTAGGAACCACAAAAAGGACAAAGAAAAGGCGCAGCAAAATGCTGGACACATTAAAAATAAAGGTGATGCCCGTCTTGCCAAGCCCGTGAAGAATGCTGCACAAGGTACCAGACATATACAAAAAGGGGCATACAAAAGAGAGCGCGCGAATCTGGCTTGCTGCGATAGTGCTTCCAAACAAAAGTTCTCCGAGCAGCTCTGCAAAACTAAAGAAAAACAGGAAGCAAAAGACCCCAAGCAGGAAACAAAAACCCATTGTCAGACAGATGGTCTTGCGGATACGCTGGTCGTTGCCCTGTGCCTGCGCCTCTGACACGGAGGGCAGCAGCAAGGAGGCGACAGAGCCTGTGAATGCGCTTGGAAACATAATCAGCGGAATTGCCATACCGGAAAAGACGCCGTATAAAGACAGTGCATTGGAGGTGCTTAAACCGCTGGCGACAAGCATTTTCGGAAGCTGTATGGTCTCGACAGAGGAGATAAAACTGATGCAGATTCTATTGAGACTGATTGGCAGCGCGAGGGAGACAATGGATTTTCCTTTTTGAAGAGAGAGGGCGTTTCGAATGGAAAATTCTGTTTTTCCCGGACGGACTGCCAGCATAAAGCTAGAAAACAGCGCGGAAGCAAATTCGCCAGCGAGCAGGCCGACGCAGATATATGACAGAGAAATATTCAGGCCGGCTTGCACCGAAAGACGGCATAAAATATAGACAGTGACAACGCGGCAGGATTGTTCTATAATCATCGACCATGCGGGAATTGCTGCCCTTTTCAGACCATAGAAAAATCCGTTGATACAGGAGTGAAGCGTGGCGAGCGGAAATGACAATGCACAAATGCGCAGCAGCGGGATACACCTCCGCTCGCCGATAAACTGGATTGCAATATAGGGCGCATGATGAAATATAAGATAAGCCATCGCGCCGGAGAGGAAGGCGGAAATCGCAATTCCAGTAAAGAGATATCCGTAGGCTTCCGCCGATTTGTCCTTTTTCGAGGCGGCGACAAAGCGCGTGATGGCATTTTGTATGCCGGAGGCACACACGGCATGTACGAGCATCATGACCGGTCCGAGCAGGCCAAAAATGCCAAGGCTTTCTTCGTGAAAGGTTCTTGAGAGGAAAATGCGGTAAAAAAATCCGATCAATTTCGTGACAATGCCAGCCGCGGTCAGGAAAAATGTGCCTGTGATGATGGGATTTTTCAGGTATCTGGGATTGAGATAGCCTCGGAGTTTTTTCGTGGATAGATTTGACATAGTGTGACTCCAACACATTCACTTTCTATAATGTATGGAAAATTTTGATAAATATGTCTCTGCCTTGACAGGAAGGGGGCGGCGTGCTATCATCTAACAAATTATGTGTTGCGCGTGCTATCTTGCAACCATATAAGTTTGCAATTGTGCAATGAGGAAAGAATAGGAGGCAGATATGGCGAAAAAAGTAGTGGTTGGCATGTCAGGCGGAGTGGATTCGTCAGTGGCAGCATATTTGTTAAAAGAACAAGGATATGATGTCATCGGCGTGACGATGCAGATCTGGCAGGAGGAAAGCGCTGCCGAGGAAGATGGAGGTTGCTGCGGGCTGAGTGCGGTGGAGGACGCCAGACGGGTCGCGGCGAAACTGGAAATCCCCTATTATGTGTTGAACTTTAAAAAGACCTTTCGGGAGTGCGTGATCAATCCCTTTGTGGAGGCGTATCTGCATGGCCAAACCCCGAATCCCTGTATACTCTGCAACCGCCATGTCAAGTGGGAAGCGCTGCTACAGCGGAGTCTGGAGCTGGGGGCAGACTATATCGCAACGGGGCATTATGCCCGCATTGCGCAGCTTGAAAATGGCAGATATGTAGTGCGCAGCTCGGTTACAGCCAAAAAAGACCAGACGTATGCGCTCTACAATCTCACACAATCCCAGCTTGCGCATACCCTGATGCCAGTGGGAGAATATGAGAAAGACGCAATCAGAGAGCTTGCTAGGCAGTTGTCGCTTCCCGTGGCGGACAAAGCAGACAGTCAGGACATCTGCTTCGTGCCGGACAACGATTATGCAGCCGTTGTCCAAAAGGAGGCAGGGGACCGTGTGCCTGCGCCGGGAAATTTTGTGACAGCATCGGGAGAAATACTGGGCCAGCACAAGGGTATCATACATTACACTGTGGGCCAGCGCAAAGGGCTGAACCTTGCGATGGGGCATCCTGTGTTTGTGACACAGCTTCGGCCAGACACGAATGAAGTGGTAATTGGGGAAGGGCGGGAGGTATGGACGGATACACTGGTGTGTGACGATTTGAATTTTATGGCTGTCGAAGCGCTCACAGAACCTGTGGAGGTAGTCGCAAAAATCCGCTATTCCCATGCAGGGGAAGCCTGCACAGTCGAAAAAATGGCAGATGGAAAGGTAAAGTGCAGTTTTCACAAACCTGTCAGGGCAGTCACGCCCGGACAGGCTGTCGTATTCTACAAGGAGGATTATGTCTTTGGCGGCGGGACAATCCTGCGATAATCTATAGCTTTAAATATTCTGGTATGCGGGACTGGTAGATACAGTAGTATCGGAAGCCGCATTCCAGCAAAAGGCTGCGCGCGCGGTCAAACTCCTGTGCGATCTCATCAGGCTTGTGGGCGTCCGAGCCGACCGTGATGATCTCACCGCCAAGCTCATGATAGCGTTTTAGAATCTCTGCGCATGGATTTGGCTGGCCAAGCCCCATACAAAATCCTTTGGTGTTGACTTCTAGTCCCTTTTCGTTTTCAATTAAGTGGGTCAGGATTTGATCAAAGACATCTGCGTGTTTTGCGTAGGTGTACTTTTCATTGAAGGTGGGGCCGTACCGCACCACATAGTCAAGATGGCCATACACATCAAAATACGGGAGTGTTTTCACACACTCCAGAACTGACATAAAATATTCGTGATGCGCCTCGTCCTCGCTTCGCCCTTCAAAAAATTCAGGATAATAAGGATCTTTTCTGTTGCACAGATGTGACGAGCCTATAATAAAATCAAAATCGTAGGATTTGGCGTACACTGCGAGCTGGCGCTTTAGATGAGGCTGCAAGCCAAGTTCTACGCCAAAGCCGACCGTGATTTTGTCCTTGAATTTTTGGCGGAGTCTTAACAGCTCATACAGATAAGCGTCGGTGTTTAACTCAAAGATGGGCTCCTCCCCCGGCGCATAGACAAAATCAGGATCATAATGTTCTGTGATACAGACGTGCGAAAGCCCCAGCGAGACTGCGCGGTGAAGCATGTCCTCCATCGGGGCGCCGCTGTCTCCAGAAAAATTTGTGTGCATATGAAAATCGGCTTTGACTGCCATGTGGGAATCCTCCTTTGAATGCGTAAGTTTTGATATAATTTTTTTAGTTTAAATTTTATTTTACCACAGATTTGAACAGAAACCTATATTAAAATATTATAAAAATTTAGTATTGAAAATTTTACAGAACTTTTTGCGTTTTTTTCAAAATATGTCTTGAATTTTATGCCATAATTAGGTAAAATAAATTTGTTGATAAAATTTTGTCAATCATTTTACACAAACTGCCAGATTACGGGACTTTTTTCATTGATTCTATGTATAAAAAGTGTAATTGGGGCAAAGACTACATGGTATCTGTGTAATTTGTGGACAAAATAAGGATGATAAAATAATATTATCTATTTTAGGAGGAAAATAACATGGCAGTAAGAGTAGCAATCAATGGTTTTGGCCGTATTGGCCGTCTTGCATTCAGACAGATGTTCAATGCAGAGGGATATGAAGTAGTTGCGATCAACGACCTGACAAGCCCTAAGATGTTAGCACACTTGTTGAAGTATGATTCTTCACAGGGAAAGTATGAGCTGGCGGACAAGGTTACAGCAGGTGAGGATTCGATCACAGTAGACGGAAAAGAGATTAAGATCTACGCTTTCCCAGATGCAAACAACTGCCCTTGGGGAGAGTTAAAGGTTGACGTTGTATTAGAGTGTTCAGGCTTCTATACAAGCAAGGATAAGGCTCAGGCACATATCAACGCTGGTGCACGCAAGGTTGTTATCTCTGCTCCGGCTGGAAACGATCTTCCTACAATCGTTTACAATACAAACCATGAGACATTGAAGGCATCTGATACAATCATTTCAGCAGCTTCTTGTACAACAAACTGTCTGGCACCTATGGCAGACGCACTCAACAAGTATGCACCGATTCAGTCTGGTATCATGGTGACAATCCATGCTTACACAGGTGATCAGATGACACTTGACGGACCTCAGAGAAAGGGTGATCTGAGAAGATCCAGAGCAGCAGCAGTGAATATCGTTCCAAACAGCACAGGCGCTGCAAAGGCAATCGGACTGGTTATTCCTGAACTGAATGGCAAGCTCATCGGTTCTGCACAGCGTGTTCCGACACCGACAGGCTCCACAACAATCCTCACAGCAGTAGTAAATAAGGCTGATGTGACAAAGGAAGGCATCAATGCCGCTATGAAGGCAGCAGCAAATGAGTCTTTCGGATACAACGAGGACGAGATTGTTTCTTCTGATGTAATCGGAATGAGATTTGGTTCTCTGTTCGATGCTACACAGACAATGGTGAACAAGGTTTCTGATGACCAGTATGAGGTACAGGTTGTATCTTGGTATGACAACGAGAACAGCTACACATCTCAGATGGTAAGAACAATTAAGTACTTCTCTGAGTTAGCATAATTCGTTTGTAAATGACCTTTTAAGGGTCCGGTCTTATGGGCCGGGCCCGTTTTGATATACAGCCCTTACAGGGGAAAATGATAGGAAAGATATAAAGGAGAATAATAAAATGGGATTAAATAAGAAATCAGTTGATGATATCAATGCAAAGGGAAAAAGAGTGCTTGTGAGATGCGACTTCAATGTGCCCCTCAAAAATGGCGAGATTACAGACGAGACACGTATCGTTGCAGCACTTCCCACAATCAATAAGCTGATCAAGGACGGCGGAAAAGTGATTCTCTGCTCTCATTTAGGAAAAGTAAAGAATGGGCCAAACGAAGGCGAATCACTGGCACCAGTTGCAAAGAGACTCTCTGAGAAGCTTGGAAAAGACGTAAACTTTATTTCTGATTACAACGTGACAGGTGAGGCAGCTACAGCGGCAGTTGAGGCGATGAACGAGGGCGATGTTGTTTTATTGCAGAATACACGTTTCCGCGGCAAAGAGGAGACAAAGAACGGCGAAGAGTTCAGCAAAGAGCTCGCTGATCTTGCAGATCTGTATGTATGTGATGCGTTTGGTTCTTCTCACAGAGCACATGCATCTGTTGAGGGCGTTACCAAGTTTATCACAGAAAAAGGCGGAGAGAACGCAGTTGGTTACTTAATGCAGAAGGAGATTGACTTCCTTGGCAATGCGGTAGAAAATCCTGTAAGACCATTTGTAGCTATTCTTGGCGGTGCGAAGGTTGCTGACAAGTTAAACGTTATCAACAATCTGTTGGAGAAGTGTGATACATTGATCATCGGCGGCGGTATGGCATTTACCTTCTTGAAGGCAAAGGGCTATGAGATTGGAAACTCTTTGGTGGACGATGAGAAGCTTGACTACTGCAAAGAAATGATGGCAAAGGCTGAGAGCCTTGGCAAGAAGCTTCTTCTTCCGATTGATACCACGATCGCAGACGGTTTCCCCAATCCGATTGACGCAGAGATCGCAGTAGAGGTAGTAGATGCAGATAAGATTCCAGCAGGTAAGGAGGGTCTTGATATCGGCACTAAGACCGCAGAGCTTTTTGCAGATGCTGTCAAATCAGCAAAGACTGTAGTGTGGAACGGACCGATGGGCGTATTTGAAAATCCTACACTCGCAAAGGGAACCATCGCAGTAGCAAAGGCACTTGCTGAGACAGAGGCTACCACAATTATCGGCGGCGGCGATTCCGCAGCGGCAGTAAACCAGTTAGGGTTTGCTGATAAGATGAGCCACATCTCTACAGGCGGCGGCGCTTCCCTTGAGTTCTTAGAGGGCAAAGAGCTTCCGGGTGTTGTTGCAGCAGATGACAAGTAATTTCGTAAGGCTGGCGCATTCTTTGTGAATTGTGCAGATAACGAAAGTATTTGAATCATAAGACAGTGTAAAATCGGTAAGGAGAAGAGAGAAAATGGCAAGAAGAAAGATTGTAGCCGGAAACTGGAAGATGAATATGACACCCAGTGAGGCGGTTAAGTTGGTTGAGGAATTAAAAGACTTGGTAAAGTCAGAGGACGTTGATGTCGTATACTGCGTGCCAGCGATTGATATCGTTCCAGTTGTGGAAGCTGTGAAGGGTACAAATGTTGAGGTTGGCGCTGAGAACATGTACATCGAGGAAAAGGGCGCTTTCACAGGTGAGATCGCACCGGGCATGCTGGTGGACGCTGGCGTAAAATATGTTATTATCGGACATTCTGAGCGCCGTGACTACTTTAAGGAGGACGATGCATTCCTCAACAAAAAGGTTGCCAAAGCATTTGAGCATGGTTTGACACCAATCCTTTGCTGCGGCGAATCTCTTGAACAGAGAGAGATGGGCGTTACAATGGATTGGATTAGACTTCAGATTAAGTCAGATTTAGTGGGCATCACAGCAGATCAAGTAAAGAAGCTGGTGATTGCATATGAGCCAATCTGGGCGATCGGCACAGGCAAGACCGCTACAACAGAGCAGGCGCAGGAGGTTTGTAAGGGCATTCGTGACTGCATCGCTGAGATGTATGATGCCGCAACCGCGGAGGCAGTGCGCATTCAGTATGGCGGGTCTGTCAGTGCAGCAAATGCAGCAGAGCTTTTCGCACAGCCAGACATTGACGGCGGACTGGTAGGCGGCGCAAGCTTAAAGGCTGATTTTGGGAAGATTGTCAACTACAAATAAGTAACAATATATACACAAAAAAGCACCGGATATAAGGCTCAAAATGGTCTTATATTGGGTGCTTTTTGTTTTGGATTTTATATCTGGTAATGCATTCTCAATTTATTCAAAAATAAAACCCCAGCCAATTTATTTCTTTGCATTTTCAACAATTTATATTATAATAAAACAGAAGTCCAAAGAAAAGTGATAGGAGTGACAAAAACGTGGAACAATTATTACCATGGGAGCAAATGCTAAAACAGATTGTATGAAGCCAGTTGGGGGACTTTCATCATAGGATATTAAAAAAAGAAGGAGAGTAGAGTAATGAATATTCAGATCAATGACAGTGATAAAATCACAATGACGCATACAGGACTGCTTCCCGGGAAGAAAGGGAAAGTAATTCATGTATGCTTTGAGAGAAAAGCAGACGACAGGGAGGATTATGCAGAGATTGTGCTGCCGAGCAGAACCGTGGTCAATGCGAAGGGATTTGATGAGGGAGAACTTGCACAGCTACAACTGTATTTAAAAGATCAGGAACAGAGCATTATCAAAAATGCAAAACAAATTAATCACGACTTGATTTTTAAGCTATAAGGAAGTTCGGTTTCAAATGAAAAAATGGATACAGAGTACCCAGACATCGTTGACTTTGATATGCATATTTCTGCTGATTGCATTACTGAGTGTCAATATGGGTTACTTTGACAGACAATTATCCCGAAATGATAACACAATTCAGGAGCAGAATGAGCAGATTGGACTATTCAGCCAGCTTACCATGACATCTAGCAATCTGGCATATTATATGCGGACGTATGCCGCCATTGGAGACATTGAATATTTTAAGGCCTACTGGGAACTCAAGCAGAGTCCAAACGGCAGGCAGGACTTATTAAAAGCTATGGCGGCACATGAGCATTCGAGGGCAGAACGCGAAAAAAGTGCACTGCTCAAAGAAAACTGTGAGAAATTGCAGGAGTATGAACTCTTATTTCTTCAGTATGCACTAAAGCGGTATCAGGTCAATTCAAGCACTTTTGGGGAGACACAGCCGCTAAAAACATATATTATTGACACTGAAAATTATGAGTTTACCAGTTCAGAATTGAAAGAGTTGGACATTACGGATTTAGATGTTACGGAATCAGAAGCAGATTCTTGGCAGGAGAGTTTTTATGAGAGGGAGGCATTCGTCAAGACATATCATTTTCTAGCAGATGAGATCACAAAAGAACTGTGGGAATTATCCATGCTTGCTGAGGAGCGGGTAGATGAGCTGGACAGGCAGAATGAGCGGATTAAGCGGCAGATTTTTGTGCTTCAGGCAGTGTCGTTGCTGCTGGCAACTGTCTGTGTAATCCTTTTAATGAGGCAAAAAACGTCGAAAAGGGCGGCTTGTTCCCCTCAAAATACAGGGGAGGCACTTCATGCACACCGTGAACAGCAGCGTGATGAAATGCTCATGTATTTTAGCCGCGCGTACTTCGAGGTATATGTGGTGGACCTGCGTCAAGGCTCTTATGAGATTATCCGCTCTACGGAGCAGTATGGCAGCTATATCAGAAATCTTACAGGTGATTTTGCGCATCTGATGGAGATGGCGATTGTGTCATGGACAAAGCCGCCCTATCGGGAGATTTTCAGCCAACTGCTCAATACAGAGGAGATTATGCGGCGCTTTGCGGCGGGGGAGAAAAAGATCGAATTTATCTATGAGTCCTATGATGATCACTGGAAAAGGCTGGAATGCTTTCCGGTGCCTGAGTATGGGGCTGGGAATGAAAAGATGATCTTTGCAATCAGAGATTACAATGAAGAAATGCAGATTAGGACGAATGAGGTTCTCGCGTCGGAGGCGATGAACCATATCTATACACTGGTTGCAATCCGCGATATTGAAGCGGACCGCTATGAGTGCCTGCACCGTCGTCTCGAGAGGATTCTGGATTTTCCAGAAAAAGGAATGTATTCAAGCTTGGTGAATGCCATATTGGGCAGTATTCACGAGCAGGATATCGAGAAATTTCACACAGAGCTGTCAGACGAGCGCTTTGAGCGCGAGGGCAGGGCAGAGTGTGAGTACCGTATTCGGGATAAAAAGGGAGAATACCACTATTATCGTCAGTATAACGCCAAGGTCAACATGATTTCAGGCTCTCGAATGGTAATTTTGATCAGAAATATTGATGCGTTTAAAAAGCATGAGCTGTGGAAGGCAGAGCAGGTTCAAAAGGAGCTGGAAATGACAAAGCTTCTGGCGGAAAAGAGTAAGGATTTGGAGAAAGCACTGTTACAGGCCAAGAGTGCCAACAACGCAAAGAGTAAATTTCTGTCTACCATGTCACATGATCTCAGGACACCGATGAATGTTATTTTGGGAATGGCATATCTGGCAAAAAAGCACCTAGAAGATGTGTCGGAGGTTGACAGATGTCTGGATATCATACTTCTGTCCTCGCAGAATATGCTTGCGCTGATCAATGATGTGCTCGACATGAATAAAATTGAGAGTGGCGTCATTGAAGTGCGTGAGAAATCAGGCGATCTGGTAAAGCTCATCAGTGATTTGGAAATCTTGATTCGAAACCGCTGTGAGGAAAACCAACAGATTTTTGCGATTGATTGCAGCAGGATTGTGCATCGGTATCTGTTTATGGACGAGCTTAGGGTGCGTCAGGTGATTACAAACCTTCTCTCGAACGCAGTGAAGTATACGTCGGCGTTTGGCAGAATCAGTATGGAGGTCATTGAACAGACAGCCAAGGACGAAGCGATGTGTTCTATTTTATTTATTATACGGGATAATGGAATTGGCATGAGCGGTGATTTCGTGAAGCGTGCTTTTGAACCCTTTGAGCGCGAGATGACAGAGCTGTCAGAACGAATCGAGGGCACAGGGCTTGGCATGTCGATTACCAAGAATCTTGTGGAATTGATGAAGGGGACTATTGAGATTGAAAGTATCCTCAATGTGGGGACAAAGGTCACAGTGATGCTCCCGTTTAAAATCTGCGAGGAGGAGATCGCAGCCAAAGAGATTGACTTTGCAGTGCTTCAGAAAAAATATCCGGGGAAAAATATTCTGATTGTCGATGATAAGCGCATGAATCTGGAGATTGTCAAAGGATTTTTGGAAGATGCAGAGCTCACGATTGATGAAGCCAGAAATGGCAGGGAAGCAGTGGACAAGTTAAGAAATGCAGCAGAAGGAACATATGATCTTATTTTTATGGATATTACGATGCCCGTTCTGCGGGGAGATGAGGCGGCTATGCAGATTCGAAAAATAGCGCGGGAGGACTGTAGGACAATCCCTATTATCGCCATGACAGCAAATGCGATGGAGAGTGATGTGCAGAACTCATATCAGTGTGGTATGAATGATCATATCTCCAAGCCAATCGAGCCCAAGGAGGTATACAGATGTCTGAACAAATGGCTGCGGGAATAGAATGTGCGCTGTGCCCTAGACAATGCCATGCAGATAGAAACAATGTCCGGGGATACTGCGGTGAGACCGCGCAAGTGCGGGTGGCAAGGGCATCTCTTCACCGGTGGGAAGAGCCTTGTATCAGCGGCAGTGCAGGTTCAGGCACAGTATTTTTTGCTGGCTGTCCGCTCAGGTGTGTGTATTGCCAGAACAGAACAATCGCGTTGGGGAATAAAGGGACAGCGCTGACGCAAAAACAGCTCACAGCATTGTTTTTGTTATTGCAGGACAAGGGGGCGCATAACATCAATCTGGTGACACCGACCCACTTTACGCCTCAGATTGTGGCGGCGTTAACAAGTGCCAAGAGCCAAGGTCTTTCGATTCCTGTCGTCTACAACACGTCAGGTTATGAGACCGTTCATACACTGCGCATGTTAGAGGGGGTAGTTGAGATCTATCTGCCAGATTTCAAATATTACAGTGCAGCATTGTCACAGAAGTATTCCAATGCACCGGATTATTTTGCGTATGCCTCCCGCGCGATTGCGGAGATGGTGCGCCAGACAGGTGCGCCAGTATTTGATGGTGAGCTGATGCGGACAGGCGTGATTGTCAGACACATGGTGCTGCCCGGTCATGTCAGAGATAGCAAGGCAGTCCTCAAATATCTCTATGACACGTACAAGGAGGGCTTATACATCAGCATCATGAACCAGTACACGCCGCCAAAGGACATGGGGGATTATCCAGAGCTTGGCAGGCGGGTAACACGCAGAGAGTATGAGAGGGTCGTTGATTATGCTATTGAATTAGGGCTTCAAAATGCTTTTATTCAAGAGGGAGATACGGCAAAAGAGAGCTTTATTCCTGATTTTGATGACGAACAGTTTTTAAAGGAGGTACGAGATGATGTATGAAAATTATATTTTTGATTTGTATGGAACGCTGATTGATATTCACACCGATGAATCCAGCAAGAATTTTTTTAAGAAGTATGCAAAGTGGCTGAGAAAGCAGGGGTTTTATTTTGACTGGAAGCATTTTTACAGGCTCTACACTTCAATTGAGCGCGAGTACAGGGACAATGCTGCACAGGCGCAAGAGACGTCCAACCCTGAGATTCAGATTGAGGAGGTATTTCATGATGTTTTTGCGGCAAAGGGATATGTGCTCACAGAAGAACAAATAAAAGACCTCTGTGAGAGCTTCCGGCGCATTTCCCTGATTACGCTGCGCCTGTTTCCAGATACGATTGCGTGTCTGGAGGGATTAAAGCGCGCAGGAAAGAAAATTTATCTGCTGTCCAATGCACAGCGAAGTTTTACATGGCAGGAGCTTGAGCTGACAGGGCTTGTGCCCTATTTTGACGGCATTTTGATTTCGTCGGACGAGCGTTGTATGAAGCCAGATGTGAGATTTTATGAGATCTGCTGTGAGCGGTATCATCTCGACAAGGCGCAGTGTGTCATGATTGGAAACGAACTGAAATCTGATATGGCAGGCGCCAAGGCGGCAGGCATTGATGGATTTTACATCAACCGTTATCCTGTTTTCCGCGAAGAGCCCACTCCGCTTTATCGGTATGTGTCTCCGAAAGGGTCTCTCATGGAGGTGCTGGTTCAGACAGGTGTATCGCCATGCTGACAAGGGAGGCGTTCTTATCGCTTAATTTTGTGAAAAAGGAGGATTTCACAGGGAGTTATCAGGGAATGCGGTTTATGCTGCATCAGGCGCAAGTGGAGGAGGAGAAAAAACTTCAGGTCTATCTGTGGAGTGAACCATTTGGATTTGAGGCGACCCCGGATGAGAAAAAGATTTCCAGATTTTTTGCCTTTAGCGAGGAGGGGCTCGCTGAGGCGATTGACTGGATGAATGAACAGTATGAAGACATAAAAAAACAACAACCCACATGACGGTATGGGTTGTTGTTTTTATGCACACGAGTACCCCAAGGAAACATATGTGCAGCTATATATGCAAAGCCTAAGCCATCTGGTTTACAGCCTTGGATAAACGAGAAACTTTTCTGGAAGCATAATTCTTGTGATATACGCCTTTTGTTGTAGCTTTATCAATGACGCTTGTCGCATTTAATAAAGCGGCAGCAGCGGCTTCCTTATCGTTCGCTTCTACAGCCGTGTAAACCTTCTTGATTGCGGTCTTTACACCAGACTTAATAGCTTTATTTCTATCAGCCTTTGTTCTGTTGACTAAAATTCTCTTTTTCGCAGATTTGATGTTTGCCATGCTCGACACCTCCCATTTTTCTCGATGTTTTATATTTTTTGTTTCCATGAAAGCCGGACACGGACGAACTGATGGAAACATACTTATATATTGTAATTTATGGAATCTGATATGTCAATACATATTCTTGAAAAAATTACAAAAAATACTTTTTACAAGAAAGCACCGTATAAAAAAGGGGGATTTGGTATGCAGCAGTTTCAGATTCGGACAGACTTGGCATTGGAGGCTACAGAGAGCGTCAGAAAACAGGCATCAGGCCAGATGAGGGGCGTGTCCATTGATGAGTATGATATCTTGGAGGACGTTCATATCTCAAAAGTAATGATCTTGAGCAAGAATGCAGAAAAAAGCATGGGAAAGCCAATGGGAACCTATATCACACTGGAGGCGCCCGCGCTTCAGGAGAGCGATGAGGACTATCACAGAGAGATTTCGGAGGAGCTGGCAAGGCAGTTAAAGTGCGTGCTGCCAGAGATTGACAAGGAAGAGAAGTCTGTCATGGTAGTGGGGCTTGGAAACCGTGATGTCACAGCGGATTCTCTCGGACCGTGCACCGTGGACAACCTTTTTATCACCAGACATATCATACGGGAATATGGCAAGCAGGCGTACAGGGCATCTAAGATGCACCAGATCAGTGCACTGGTGCCGGGCGTCATGGCAAAGACAGGCATGGAGACCGCAGAAATTATAAAAGGAGTCATAAAAGAGACAACACCCGACATAGTTATAGTAATAGATGCACTGGCAGCGAGAAGCACCAAAAGGCTGAACCGGACGGTACAGATCACAGATACAGGCATTCATCCGGGCTCGGGTGTCGGAAATCACAGAAATGCGCTGACCAAAGAAAGCCTTGGCGTGCCAGTTATAGCGATTGGCATTCCTATGGTAGTGGACGCGGGAACCATTGTCTCTGACGCGCTTGAGAAGCTGTCGGAGGAATATGATGGCGGAAAAGCGTCACTTGATTATTTTAGGAATAGTACAGACACCCAGCTTCATAATATGTATGTAACAGCAAAAAATATTGATGAGACTACAAAGAGACTGAGCTTTACACTGTCAGAGGCAATCAATATCGCCCTAGACATGGAGCAGGAGGAGTAGCGTGTGAACATGAGCCATAAAATCAGGAAGCAGGGGATTCTGATTGTCATTTTCCTGCTGATTCTCACACATCTTATGATGCGTGCCATATATGATATAGAAAATAATATGGAAAACCATGTACCGCTGAGTGAGAAGCTCTACAGCGCGGCATTAAAGCAGGGAATCCGCCTGTCAAATCCTTATCTGCTGTATGTCAATGGCAGTGAGCAAAATGGACTGTACTATCAGCTTCTCAAAGGAATGCCCTTGGAGATGTGTCTGTTTCAGGGGGCAGAGGAGGAAAATCAAATGACAGAGTACCGGCAGCCATCTGTGATTGAGGAGATGGCTGCCGCTGAAAACAGTCTGGCTTATCAGAATCAACAGAAGGGGACAATCGAGACGGAGCTTCGCGATGAAGCCATTGACAATGAAAATACACTTGTTGATAATACAGACGCGCAGGAGTTAGAGCAGGCAGTGCTGGCGGAAAACAACATGGCATCAGGTACTTTTGTGCCTGTGCAGGCACCTGTTGCCAGATATGCAGCCCAGCAGTTGACAGACCCGTCATTTATTAAGAGTTCATTTTACGCGGTGGACCCCACCACGCAGATTCGGACTGACCAGCTCGAGTACAATACGCTGATGGGGTTTGATGCAACCATGAAGCAGGACAACAGCAATGTTCAGATTTTGGTGTATCATACGCACTCCCAAGAGGCATACATAGATTCTACAGCGGGAGATTCATCGGAAAGTATCGTCGGCGTCGGTGAACATCTGTGCGACATTCTTCGAACACAATATGGATTTAATGTGCTGCATCATACAGGAGAGTATGATGTGGAGAGCAGGGACTATGCATATTCTAACGCTATGGCAGGTTTGGACAAAGTGCTTGCAGAGAACCCCTCCATCGAGGTGATGATCGACCTGCACAGAGATCAGACCAACGCGGACACCAAACTTGTCACCACCATACAGGACAGACCGACAGCGAGATTTATGTTTTTTAACGGTCTATGCTATACAAATTCACTAGGTACGCTTCAAAATCTGCCCAATCCCTACGTGCAGGATAATCTGTCGTTTGCCTTTCAGATGCATCTGGCAGCAGAGGAGTACTATCCGGGGCTCACGAGACGCATTTACCTAAAAGGATATCGGTATAACCTGCATTTCAGACCCAAAAGTCTCTTGATCGAGCTGGGTTCACAGACAAATACACTAGAGGAGGCGATGAATGCCTGTGACCCGCTGGCGCATGTACTCGCGATGGTGTTAAATGGACAAAATAAAGAGTAGTTTATGGTTTACTATTTTTACAAAAAGGTGGTATACTATAGCTATAAAATTTGAAAGGAAGGTTGAGACTATGGCAGTAATACATTTGACAGAAGCAAATTTTGAGAAGGAGGTACTTCAAGCGGACATTCCAGTGCTGGTTGATTTCTGGGCGCCTTGGTGCGGCCCGTGCAAAATGCTGGCGCCAGTCATTGATGAGATCGCCGAGGAGATCACAGACGTGAAAATCTGTAAAGTAAACACCGATGAGGCGGACACGCTTGCCCTCAAATATAAAATACGCTCAATCCCAACGTTAATATTATTCAAAGGGGGTGCGCCGGCAGCGACCTCCGTCGGAGTGAAGCAAAAGTCGGAAATTCTGGAATTTGTCAAGGCATAAGATGAAATGGATCAAAGGTTTTCATATTTTTAAGGCATTTAAGATTGCCCTAGCAGCAGTTCTGTCGATTGTGACAGCGAATCTGCTGGGGCTCAGCTATGCCATCACAGCAGGGATTATCACTGTTTTGAGTATCCAGAATACAAAGCGCGAGACGCTGCAAACTGCCAGAGACAGAGGACTGGCTTTTTTGTGTGCATTGATGCTCTCTTATCTGTGTTTTCGATGGCTGGACTTTAGCGTAACCGCATTTATTGTGTATCTTTTTCTATTTGCGCTCTTGTGCCTGAGCGCTGGCTGGGGGCAGGCGCTTGCGATGGATTCTGTACTGATCTCTCATTTTTTGACGGAACAGCGCTTTGACCGTGCGATGCTCGTGAATGAACTGCTGGTATTTGCCATCGGTACGTTTTATGGAATTTTGATTAATCTTCATCTGCGGAAAAAAGAAGTTGAATTTGACAGGCTCTCGCGGCAGGTTGATGATGAAATCAAGGGAATCATTCACAGAATGGCGGAAAATATCAGGCGGGAGGACAAGACAAACTACAATTCGGACTGTTTTGTACGGCTTGAGGACAAGCTTCATCTTGCCAAAGAATGTGCGCTCAGAAATTGGAACAACACACTGTGGAGCCAGTCTGCATACGAGCTGGATTATATTCGAATGCGTGAAAATCAGAGCAGGGTGCTCAAAAATATCTACGACAGCATTGTCCGAATCACGATGCTTCCATCACAGACCATGAAGGTCGCTGCCTTTTTTGAGGAGATTGAAGCACAGTACCACCGGGACAACAATGTGGAAAAACTGCTCGAACTGCTCGAAAAAATGCTCTCTGACATGAAACTTGAGGCACTTCCCCAAAGCAGGGAGGAGTTTGAGGCGAGAGCGCTTTTGTTCTATACATTAATGCAGTTGGAGGAATTTTTGATTCTGAAAAATAGGTTTGTGGCGAAGTATCAGAATATTTTGTAAAAATGATAGACGGACAAAAGTTTGTATGATATAATATTTTTCATATAAAATTAAAGGCTGTGAAGAGAAGAGTAGGTCGTTAGATACAATACAGAGAGTCTGTACGGGTGAGAGCAGGCATGGAAGGAACGATTGAAAATGGTCTCGGAGCTGCGCACCGAAGCATAGATATGCCAAGGCTGCGACGGGTGCACCCGTTAACGTGATAGACTATCGGCGAATCATTTCTCGCCCGTAGTTGATAAGGCTCTGACCGTGAGATCAGGGTGAATTTAGGGTGGTAACACGAAGCGATACAGCTCTCGTCCCTGAAAAGAAATTTTCAGAGAGGAGGGCTTTTTATATGTCAGCATAATGTACAATTTACAATTATGTTTATCGTATGATTATCACCATAGGAAATGAGGGAATGAAAATGAACAGAACAATTTTAATCGGAGGTGCATGGCCGTATGCCAACGGCTCATTGCACATCGGACATATAGCAGCATTGCTGCCGGGCGATGTGCTGGCAAGGTATCACCGCGCCTGCGGCGATCAGGTAACTTACGTGTCGGGAAGTGACTGTCACGGTACGCCTGTGGCAATCCGTGCCAAAAAGGAAGGACGGACACCGCAGGCAATCAGTGATCATTATCACGAAGAGTTTGTGAAGTGTTTTGACAAACTTGGATTCAGTTATGACTGTTACACAAAAACATCTGATGAAGAACACAAAGCGTTTGTACAGGAGTTTCACGCGCGTTTGTATCAGCAAGATTTGGTATATGAGAAGGAAACGCCGCAAGCATTTTGTGAGAACTGTCAAAATTTTCTGGCAGACAGGTTTGTTGTCGGCATCTGCCCCAAGTGTAAGAAGCCGGCCAGAGGAGACCAGTGTGACGACTGCGGTACGGTATTGGAACCGGAAAATCTACAAGACCCAGTTTGTGCAGTGTGCAGCCGGCCAGTGATATTCAGAAAATCCAGACATTTGTATATCGCAATCTCCAAAATGGAGAAGGAATTGAGCGCGCTGGCTGCACAGGGCTCATCATGGCGGAAAAATGCCGTGGCATTCACAAACCGTTACATTGAAGAAGGACTGCGGGACAGGGCACTGACAAGAGATTTAGCGTGGGGAATCCCAGTTCCAAGAGCAGGCTATGAGAAAAAGACAATTTATATCTGGGCAGAGAATGTGCTGGGCTATCTGTCTGCGAGCAGAAGCGCGGCAAAGAAGCAAGGATTCGATGAGAAGGCTCTGTGGGGAGAACACGCAAAACACTATTATGTGCATGGCAAAGATAATATACCCTTTCATACAATTATTTTGCCGGCGCTGCTCATTGCAAATGGAGAAGGATGGCATCTGCCAGATCAGATCGTATCCAGTGAATACATGACACTGGAGGGCAGAAAAATTTCCACAAGCCAGAATTACGCAATCTGGGTCAAGGACTTGATAGAACAGTATGACCCGGATTCAATCCGGTATTATTTTCTGGCAAATGGCCCAGAGAAAAAAGATGCAGATTTTTCTTGGAGGGAGTACGTCAACAGCCATAATGGAGAACTGCTGGGCGCGTATGGAAATTTTGTCAACCGGACGCTGACGTTTATTCATAAATACTGGAATGGCTTCATACCTGAGGCGGCAGCAGATACGAATATCACGGAACAAATAGCGGCTTTATATGGCAGAACCGGCAGTTTGATCGAGCGAGGGGCGTTTAAAGATGCACTGAATGGACTTTTTGAGTTTGTCCGATGGGCAAATAAGTACTTTGATACATGCGCACCGTGGATCACGCGCACTACCGATGAAGCCGCCTGCAAAAATACACTGTATCAATGTGTGCAGATTATCGCAAATCTGGCAGTACTGCTCAAACCATTCCTGCCGTTCTCATCAGAAAAAATCTGTGGCTGGCTTCAGTTAAAAGATGAATGGCAACTCCATCGCATTCATGGAGGCGTTCAATTACCTCCTGTTCAAATCTTATTTGAACGGATTGACAAAGATGTAGTTGACAAAGAAGTGCAGAAGCTGAGTCTATAAAATATGGCAGTATAAAACATGCGCGTCATCTCTTGGCGAAGGCTTTGAGATGACGCGTATTGAGCGTTTGAGACAGACTAAAATCAATGCTGAAAAAATTGTTGAAAAAATTTGAAAATAGTTGTTGACAGATGAAGAATGTCGTGGTAAGATAATTTTCGTCGCTGAGATAAACAAGCGATTCACAAAATCTTTTCCAATCAAAAAGATTAAAAAGATAAAAAAAGTGCTTGACAGATGCGAAGAGCTGTGATAAACTAAATAAGTTGTCGCAAACAAGACAAGCAATCAATAAAAGAAGAACCTTGACAAATAAACAGTAATGCAACCCTGAAAATTCTAAAAGAGAAATTCTTATTATAGAATATTCAGAGAACAAAACCTTTAAAAAGTAAAAGCATTTTTATGCAGTCGCATCAAAAATGCAACGGATG
>ERZ808028.193-NODE-193-length-62191-cov-18.533712_pt1 | contig 62191 bp, 58 predicted proteins | sample MGYA00380184_ERZ808028 | MGnify/ENA primary metagenome ERZ808028 (study PRJEB31490, sample SAMN06133397) | mouse gut metagenome | isolation source: J8_1 | host: mice | place: China: Chengdu | collected 2015-05 ... | reverse complement strand
GGACTCTCGCGCCGGAGCGCGGTTGCTTTAGCAACCATATTCCTTAGCGCGGAGTGCGCATCCCCCGGAGGGTTTTTTACTTTATAGGACGTAATTTCCTATAAAGAAAAAAATACAGGACCGTATGGCTTCTTTATGATATGAAAGCGATACGGTCCTTTTATTATCCACTAAATATTCTTAATCATCATACCCGTTCGGATTGTTCGACTGCCATCTCCAGCTGTCCGCACACATATCCTTGATGCCGTACTGCGCCGTCCAGCCAAGTTCCTCCTTCGCCTTTGCCGCATCCGCATAGCATGTCGCAATATCACCGGCACGTCTTGGCTTTATCTCATACGGAATTTTGACGCCTGTCGCTTCCTCAAAATTCTTCACAATGTCAAGTACACTGTACCCTACACCCGTTCCGAGATTATAAATGCAAAGCCCTGCCTTCTCTTCTATCTTCTTGAGCGCTTTCACATGACCGACTGCAAGGTCCACTACATGAATATAGTCTCGAACTCCTGTTCCATCGTGTGTGTCATAATCATTTCCGAATACGCCAAGCTTCTCAAGCTTTCCAACCGCAACCTGCGTGATATACGGCATGAGATTATTCGGAATGCCGTTTGGATTTTCGCCCATTGTGCCGCTCTTATGTGCACCAATCGGATTAAAGTAACGCAGCAAAATCACGTTCCACTCGTTGTCCGCTTTCTGCATATCCGCTAAAATCTGCTCCAGCATCGATTTTGTCCAGCCGTACGGATTGGTACACTGTCCCTTCGGACACTCCTCCGTAATCGGAATGAATGCAGGGTCGCCGTACACGGTTGCCGATGACGAGAAAATAATATTCTTACAGTTGTGCCTGCGCATCACGTCCACAAGCGTCAGCGTTCCGGAAATATTGTTGCTGTAATATTCCCACGGCTTCTGAACGGATTCACCGACTGCCTTTAAACCTGCAAAGTGAATGCACGAATCAATCTGCTCCTTTGCAAAGATGTCCTCAAGCGCCTCCCTGTCCCGGATGTCCGCCTTATAAAACGTAACCGGCTTTCCGGTAATCTTTTCCACACGCTGCAGCGACTTTTCGCTCGCATTGGAAAGATTGTCAAGCACCACCACGTCGTATCCTGCGTTCTGCAGCTCCACTACCGTATGGCTTCCGATAAAGCCCGCTCCGCCTGTCACTAAAATTGCCATAATCAAATACCTCCGTTTCTTCTATTATGATTTTTAAACATGATATGGTTCGCAATGTGTTAAAATATTATCATAATTGATATAACTTTATCATATCGCGTTTACCGTATCGTTGCAAGTGATTTTTAGAGATATGCGATACATGTTTTTTCCTGCCCGTTTTTCGTCTGTTATTGCGCCTTTTTCCGTCACCTATTTAATATAGAATCCGGCAAGCTTCATTTCCTCATCAAACGTCAGTGTGTAGGTAATACTCGTCTTCGTGTATGACACGCTTACCTGAACCATTGCGAAGCGCTTACTGCCTTGCTTTGCCTCGGAAATGTAAAACTGTCCAAACGACTGAAAATCCCCGAAATCCGCCGTTGCAAGCTGCGACTTTGAGAGCTGGAGCGTCGGCGCATTTAACACCTTTTTCATATCGTCCGTCATGTACGTCACAACGCCTTCATAGTCATCATTTCCGTACAATGTTATGATTTCCTGTGCTGTCTTTTGCACTGTCTCTTCACTGAAAACCGTGCTCTCGCTGATGTCGCTCCATTTTGGCATATTCCAGTAAATCAGCACGCCTGCAATGACGAGGACTGCAATGACAATTCCCCAGATTTTCCTTGTTTTTTCACGCTTTGCCGCCGTCTGCTCCGCCTTGTCGAAATTGTCGTTATAACGGTTTGCATAGTCCCACGGAATGCCCATTTTCGCGAGCACATCCTCAAGCTTTTCCCCCGACGCAACCGCGCCGTGAATGTCCGCCAGCAGCCTGTCCTTTATTTCTTTCTTTTTTGATGCTCTGCATTTGAGCAGTTTTGCCACTTCCTTTACGTATTTTTCCGCTGTCATATTTAGCCTCCTGTGCCTGATTATTCTGTTTTTCTTTTTATCGTATTACGCATACCCGGCAAAGTCAAGCAGTTTATCAGTTGAAGCCCCTGTTAATACCACCGCGTCATGGGAAGCGTGTTGTTTACTCCGTTGGAAAACAAAACCTGATGCAGGTCCACAATACCGTTTTGAAAGACTGCCGCGCATGCGCAGAGATACAGCTCCCACATACGCGCAAACCGCTCGTCAAACATGGAAACCACCTCGCACCTGTGCTCCTGAAACGACTTGTTCCAGCACAAAAGCGTTTTGGTATAGTGCCTGCGCAGACTCTCAACATCCAGTGTATAAAACCCCAGCTCACCGGCAATGCCAATCAGCTCCCGGAGACTCGGAATGACGCCGCCCGGAAAGATATATTTCTTAATCCATGCGTCACCCGGATATTCCTTCAGCGCACTGATAAAATGCAGTAAAAACAATCCGCCCGGTTTTAATGCGTTCTGAACACAGTGCATAAATTCCTCATAACAGCCCCGTCCCACATGCTCCACCATTCCCACGCTCACAATCCGGTCAAACTGCGTTTTGTATTTGGGCAGCTCCCTGTAATCCATAAGTTCTACCGTCAGGACATCCTCCAGCCCTTCGGTTTTAATCCGCTCCTCAAAGCGCTTTTTCTGCTCAACACTCAGCGTAATGCCCACGCCGCGCACTTTGTATTTTTTAGCCGCCTCAATCAGCAAAAAACCCCATCCGCACCCAATATCACACAAAGTCATACCCTCATGCAAGTCCAGCTTTTCCAAAATGCGTCCCACCTTACGGCACTGCGCCTCATAGAGCGTTGCATTGTCCTGTTCGAAATATCCGCAGGAATAGCTCATCGTCTCATCAAGCCACATTTTGTAGAAATCGTTTCCGATGTCATAATGGGACGAAACCTCCTTCTTTTGATTTGCTTTGGACATGGATGTAAATATCAGTTTTTTCAGTTTTTTATGGTCGGTGCTGAATTTTCCAAGCTGACTCAGAAACAGATTCAGCGCCTGGTACAGGTCGCCGTCTATTTCAATCGTTCCGTCCATATAACCCTCACCAAGCGCAAGGGACGTACTCGTGGCAAGCTCCACGGCAGTCGGCGCCTTATGAAAGACAACGGAAAACTTCGGCGTTCCGTTGCCAATCTTATGACGCTCACCGTGGAGCGTAATTTCAAACGGACAGGTATCAAACCTCTCCATAAACGTGATAAATTCTTTTTCCATTACTGACATGCAAAAATCCTCCTATATTTTGGACTTCTCGTATTACCGATAGATTTTCCAAATTTTAGGATTTTATGCAGGCAGCAAATATGACACCTGTGTCATATTTTACTGTTCCGTTTTCCGGATGACACCGCAGCCGATTTTTGTTCCCGCGTCTCCTGACGGCTGTGTCTTAAAATCATCCGGCATTCTGTGCACGATAACACTTCTGTCAAGAATATCCGGTATCGTAAAACGCTTGTCATAAAAGGCAAGCCATGCGTAGCCCTGATTTGCCATCAACGGTATCATGTCGCCTGCATGGTTTGGATGCATCTCATTTGTCGGATTATAATGATCGCCTGTCTTGTCAAACGGCAGCGAGCAGTCTCCTTTCTCATGAATATGCATTGCATAAAAATCCGACGAGAATTGTGTCGCGATATTTGGCATACCGAAGATTTCCGCCTCAATCAAAACGCCTGAATAGGGTGTCTGATAAAATTTCACGATACCGCTAAGCTGCGGATTTTCGCCGTTTCCACGTATCCATGCAATTGCCTCAGGGGAGCCGTTTCTTAATATATCCGTAAATATCATTCCGGGTGTTACGTCTGTCATTGCGTTTCTACCTCTGTTTTGCTTTTACCAATATGATATGCAGGGTAGGGGGAATCTGATAAAATCTTCTTTTGCCATTCCCTGTCTTAATCTGCTTATTTTATCAGATACGCAATATTACCCATTACTAAGAGCCCTCATTGGTCCAAATACTACCGCGTTGACAGTTCACCCCTAGCTGCGCTTCCTTCTACATTTTCTCATACACTTTCTTAAACGCCGTAGGAAGTGCAATATCATTCTCCAACTGCATTGCGGTAACCCATGTATAGCCGTTATCGTTCGCAACACTTTCACACTTGACATTCCAACAGGTCATATGCCACTCAATATGTGTAAAAATATGTTTCAGCGATTTCCCAGTATCCGCCATTTTTTGAATCTCTTCCACGGCAAACTCTTGTTCTGACAACCATTGAAGAATCTGCTCCTTTGTCAGCTTCCCGTCCAAATTCGGCAGCTCCCACATTCCCGATAAAACGCCCTTGCTTTTCCGTTTTCCAATAGCGATTTTATCCTGATATTTTATGATCAAAACCGTCTTCTGCTCTATTTTACGGGGTGCCTTCTTTTTCTTCACCGGATATTGCGCCTGCGTATTATTTTGATATGCGCCGCATAATGAGGCAAGCGGACATATCTCACACTTTGGCTTTCCGTTTGGCACGCATACGACTGCCCCAAGCTCCATAAGGCTCTGCGTGAATTCACCCCGCCCCGTCTGCGGATAAACACGCTCCAACACCTCTGTAATCTCCACACGGAATTTTGCATCCGTAATCTCCCTGTCATCTTGTGTCAATCTTGTAATCACACGCAATACATTGCCATCTACCGCCGCTCTCGGCTCCTCGAACGCGATTGAAGAAATTGCGCCTGCCGTATATGCGCCAATTCCCGGCAAACCAAGAATCTCCTCAAATTTACTTGGAAAAATCCCCTGATACTTTGTGCAAATTTCCTGTGCCGCCTTCTTTAAATTGCGCGCACGTGAATAGTATCCCAATCCTTCCCACAATTTAAAAAGCTCCTCGTCATCACAGGACGCAAGCGCTGTAACCGCAGGCAGATGCGCCATAAATCGTTCATAATACGGGATAACTGCCTCCACCCGCGTCTGCTGCAGCATAATCTCCGACACCCATATGTGATACGGCTCACGATCTGCCCTCCAAGGCAGACACCGTTTATTTTTATCATACCAATCCAGCAACGGCGCAACGATTCCCTTCATCTGACTATGTTTCATATTTAATCCCCATTTCCTTTCGCCCACCTTTGCAGATATTGTTTCTGCAAGTTTGGCATGAATTCGTCTTGACAGCGAAATCATTTTCATATGCTTTGTAACGCTAAAATGAAACGTATATGAAAACATTATATCATAAATCTGCGATTTCTGATCAACATTCGCCGTTCGCAAAATGAACAGGTTCACTTTGCTCTCTTGCGCTCATTATATCACATTTTATTTCCTGCATTTTTTAATTTTTACATATTCTTTTAAGATTTATTTTATTGAATATTATGAAAAACATGGTAGTATTATCAGAATAAGGCAATTATAAATAATGAAACGAATATTACAAAGAATATTTTACTGACTATATCGGAATGAAGGAGATTTATGGATAAATCATTAAAAAATATATTAATCGGCACTGGTTTTGGCGTGACATTGTTCTTTCTTTTAATGAACCTGTCAAAGGTCGGCTTGTTTTTGATTGCCATTGTCAGACTGCTGCAGCCGATTTTTATTGGTGCAATCATGGCATTCGTTCTAAATGTCCCGATGCAGCATCTCCAACGCCTGCTGCAAAAGCTGTATAAAAAATACCGAAAAAAAGACACGGACGCCAAAGCAGCAAGCTTTGCCCTTACCCTGATTCTGCTGTTCGCCGTGATTGTAATCACATGCATGACAATTATACCGCAGGTGGCATCCTCCCTTATCAGCATCGGAAAACTGATACAAGAGCATATTCCTATTTGGATTTCTCAACTGAAACAATTTCCTGAGGCAGCAGCATTGCTTGAATATCTAGAAGAAACCATGATGAGTGAAGACCTTTATTCCGCAATCGGCAGCAATGTCAGCTCCATGCTTGGCTCTATCGTAAGCGGCATCGGTTCGTTTGCAGACATCTTAATCAATCTGCTTATGGCATTTGTCATTATGTCATATCTTTTGCTTGACAAGGATAATGTAAAACGCCAGTTCAGAAAGCTTTTTGAAGCCTATTTGCCGCCGAATGTATCCGAATATCTCCTTCATGCAGGAAAGCTTTTGTGTGAAATCTACGCAAGTTTTCTAAGCGGTCAGTTTTTGGAGGCTGTCATTTTGGGCGGTTTGATGTGGCTTGCTTTTACCCTGTTCGGACTCCCTTATGCCGGACTTGTCGCAGTGCTTACCGGACTCTTGTCCTTTATTCCGTATGTCGGAAGTTTTGTTTCGTGTGCGGTCGGCGCATTTATCATATTTATGATCAGCCCTGTTAAAGCGCTTATATCCATTATCGTATTTCAGGTCGTTCAGTTTATTGAAAACCAGTTTATTTACCCGAGAGTTGTCGGCGGCGCGGTCGGACTGTCCGCACTTTGGACACTGATTGCCGTGTTAATCGGCGGTAAACTGTTTGGCATTATCGGAATGATATTCTTTATTCCCCTTGCGGCAACCGCCTATACTTTGCTTGGCCAGGCAGCAAATAAACGTTTGGAGAATAAAAACAAATAATATAAATATGGCAGAGAACTATCTTTTATGATAAACAGTTCTCTGCCAATTATTATTTCCCGCAAATAATATAGTCTTATCTACGACGTTTTCCCTAAATCAAGGATTCATAAAGTTTTGTAATATCCGCTACACTTGTTTCCTTCGGATTACCCGGTCTGCACGCATCATCATATGCAGACTGTGCAAGGAACGCAATATCCTCTCTCTTGACAATCTCTTTGAGGTTTTCGGGAATGCCGACATCCTGCGACAGCTTCTTCACAGCATCAATCGCAGCCCTGCGGTACTCCTCCTGTGACATATTGTCCACACCCTGTACACCCATTGCCCTCGCAATTTCACGGTACTTTTCGCCTGTTGCTTCCGCATTGTATTCCATAACCGTGGGAAGAATAATCGCATTTGCAACTCCGTGCGGCGTATCATACAGAGCGCCAAGCGGATGTGCCATAGAGTGCACGATACCAAGTCCTACATTGGAAAATCCCATTCCGGCAACATACTGGCCAAGCGCCATATCTTCTCTGCCTTCCGGCGTGTTATCTACCGCGCCTCTTAACGAACGCGAAATAATCTCAATTGCCTTTAAGTGGAACATGTCCGACAATTCCCAAGCGCCCGCCGTGATATATCCTTCAATTGCATGTGTAAGCGCATCCATGCCGGTTGCCGCCGTCAGTCCCTTGGGCATGGTTGCCATCATTTCAGGATCGACAAACGCAACAACAGGTATGTCTTTCGGGTCAACACAAACCATTTTACGATTCTTTGCCGCGTCTGTAATAACGTAGTTGATTGTTACTTCTGCCGCCGTTCCTGCCGTGGTCGGTACCGCAAAAATAGGCACAGACTTGTTTTTCGTCGGCGCAACACCCTCAAGGCTTATCACATCCTCAAATTCCGGATTGTTGATGATAATACCGATTGCCTTTGCCGTATCCATCGAAGAACCGCCGCCGATTGCAATCAAATAGTCCGCACCGGATTTCTTGAATGCAGCAACACCTGTCTGCACATTCTCAACCGTAGGATTAGGCTTAATTTCAGAATACAGTTCATATTCCATTTTTTCGCTTTCAAGGATGTCCAGCACCTTTTTGGTTACACCGAACTTTACCAAATCAGGATCAGAGCACACAAATGCTTTCTGATAGCCTCTCCCTTTTGCCTCCGGTACAATCTCTTTAACTGCACCCGCTCCGTGATAAGATGTTTCGTTTAATACAAATCTGTTTGCCATACGCTTACGCTCCTTTCTAGTGGATATGGTTAATTGTTACTTCACATCTCAATTTTACCACAAACCAGTGAGGAGTTGTTTTATTTTGTAGCAAAAAGAATTCCGTATTTATGCGGGTTCTAGCGTTTCGCAAACGCCTAATTATTATGGCAATGAAAGGAGTTGGCACATCCCTTGGTCCCCAACTCATGGTTAAAATCGGGGATGTGGCACGTTTCACTCACAAAGGGGCAATTACTGCTTTTGCAGGCGTTGATCCGGGCGTCAATCAGTCTAGAACTTATAAACAGAAAAGTGTTCATGCTTCCAAACGTGGAACACCTATACTCCGAAAAACATTATTTCAAGTCATGGACGTTCTTATTAAAATAAAACCACAGGATGACACAGTGTATTTATTTATGGATAAGAAACATGCCCAGGGCAAGTGCTTTGTGGTACACGTTCTGATGCCTGACCTCTTTCAATTTCTCATAGTAGAATTTTTCACATGCATTGCTGATAAAAATAATCGCTTTCTCTGCTCCTAACGCTGTACTACTCATGTTCATTTCCTCCATTTCTTATTTTGTTTTGACCATAACAAAAGGACACTTCCCTAAAATTTTCTTTTAGAAAAATGTCCTTATCGTACAAAATATTGAATTGGATTTATGAGTACAACTATTCATTAACGCTCATTATTCTTCATTATGCGTTGTAAAATTGTTGTAAATTTGTTGTAGTTTACAAGTTCAAGTACCGCAAACCCTAGATTTTACTGGTCTTTTCCACCCAAAGTTTTCATCGTCGGGAACAGCAGCACATCCCGGATGGCCGGACTGTCGGTGAGCAGCATCACCAGCCGGTCAATACCGTAGCCGATGCCTCCGGTGGGAGGCATGCCGACCTCCAGGGCGTTCAGGAAGTCCTCATCCGTATGGTTGGCCTCCTCATCCCCGGCAGCAAAGGCCGCGTCCTGAGCCGCGAAACGCTCCCTCTGATCCAGAGGATCGTTCAACTCGGAATAGGCATTGCACATCTCCCAGGTATTGATAAACAGTTCAAAACGCTCCACCTTTTCGGGATCTTCCGGCTTCTTCTTGGTCAGCGGGGAGATGGCCAGAGGATGGTCCATCACGAAAGTAGGCTGCACCAGGTTCTTCTCGCAGTACTCCTCGAAGAATAAGTTGATGATATCCCCCTTGGTGTGACGGGCCTCATATGCTATATGGTGCTGGTCAGCCAGAGCCTTGGCGGCCTCATCTCCCTCCACCGCGTCAAAATCCACTCCCGCGTACTTCTTAATGCAGTCATTCATGGTAATACGCTCAAAGGGCTTTCCAAAATCAATCTCCATGCCATTATAAGTGATGACAGTATTGCCGCAAACCGTCTGGGCCAGATAGCGGAACATACTCTCTGTCAGTTCCATCATACCCTCATAGTCGGTATATGCCTGATACAGTTCCATCAGGGTAAACTCCGGATTGTGGCGGGTGTCCACACCCTCATTGCGGAATACCCGGCCAATCTCATAGACCCGCTCCAGACCGCCCACAATGAGCCTCTTCAGATACAATTCCAGAGAAATGCGCAGCTTCACGTCCTCATCCAACGCATTGTAGTGCGTCTCGAAGGGCCTGGCCGCCGCGCCGCCCGCATTGGACACCAGCATGGGAGTCTCCACTTCCATAAAGCCCCTGTCATCCAGGAAATTGCGAATCTCCTTGATAATGCGGGAACGCTTGATGAAGGTGTCCTTCACCTCCGCATTCATAATAAGATCCGTATATCTCTGACGGTAGCGGATATCCGTGTTGGTCAGTCCGTGATACTTCTCCGGCAGAATCTGCAGGCTCTTGGCCAGCAGGGTCACGCCTGTGGCATGTACGGAGATCTCCCCCGTTTTGGTGGTAAACACCTCTCCTTCGATGCCCGCAATGTCACCCACATCATACTTTTTAAATTCCGCATAGGCTTCCTCGCCGATGCTGTCCCGGGCCACATAGCACTGAATATTGCCGGGCAGATCCTGGATATTGCAAAAAGAGGCCTTGCCCATGATGCGCTTGGACATGATACGTCCTGCGATGCGCACGGTCTTCCCCTCCAATTCCCCGTATTGCTCCTTGATCTGCGTGCTGTGATGAGTCACATCGTATTTAGTAATCTGAAAGGGATCCTTGCCCGCCTCCTGCAGAACGGCCAGCTTCTCCCTTCTCACCTTCAGCAGCTGGCCGATATCCTGCTGCTGTTCCTGCTTTGCCTGGTTGTTCTTTTCTTCCGCCACTTTTTTATCTCCTATTATAATTCCCCATTTCCTGTTCCTGCCCCTTACTCATCGGCGCAATGAACGTGTCTAAAGCGCCTGGCCTCTCTCCCTGCATCCACATGCCGGTCAGGATATGGTATCCGCTGTCTCCAATCAGTTGCTTCTCTGGATCTCCAGCACTTTGTACGAAAATGTGCCTGCCTGGGTCTCCACTTCCACCGTATCACCGATCTTCCTGCCCAGCAGCGCCTTGCCCACAGGACTCTCATTGGAAATCTTGCCCTTAAGGCTGTTGGCCTCGGTGGAACCCACAATCTTATACTCCAGCTCCTCGCTGTACTCAATATCCAACAGTTTGACGCGGCAGCCGATACTGATCTTGTCCAGATCCACCTCTTCCTCTACCACTACCTCGGCATTCTTCAGAATCTTCTCCAACTCCTCGATTCGGGCTTCAATATCCCTCTGCTCATCCTTAGCCGCATCGTACTCTGCGTTCTCCGACAGGTCTCCCTGCTCCCTGGCTTCCTTGATTTTCTGGGCCACTTCCTGACGTTTTACCACCTTCAACTCGTGAAGTTCCTCCTCGTACTTCTTCAGGCCCTCATAGGTCAAAATGTTTTTCTTTTCCTGCATTCTGTAATCCCCTTCCTTCTTTATACATTTATAGTAAAATCGTTGTTTTCCTAATTGGCACACCGTATTATACTGAATTTTCCAAGTGGTGTCAAGTACCACTTGCTGTAAACCGGCATACTCATGTAAGCAGATGCTCTTCTCTAAACAAACACTCTTGCGGCGCAACAGCATGATCAATCCTGCTCTCTCGCACAGACTCCAGAGCATTTACAGTTAATCTTCGGCCCGAAAATACAGCAATTAGCAGTATGGAGCGGATTGTCCTCCGCGCTACACCATGTCCCTCCACAGAGTCCGCAGTGACACATATCTTACCCCCAGAGGCCGGTCCTCCAACAGATGCCGCTTTTCTTCCAGGGCTCCCAGATCCCACCACATACTGCCGGCTCTGAGCCCTGTCACCGGGATGTCCGCCGCGCCTGTAAAGTCCAGCACCAGGCAGGGCTCCCCGTACCCCCGGAAATATTGACTCAATCCCGGGTAAGATATGGCTTTTTTCCCGGCCGCTCCCTCATCTCCCACTTCTTGAAGGCTTGGCCCGGCAGCCGATGGCTCCGGTCCGGCATCAGGCTGCTCCCTGCTCTCCAAAATCCGCCACTGGCTCACAAGCCCGTACTCCTCCCCGATCCACTCCTGAAGTTCCTCCATGCCCCTGGGTTCATAGTCCAGATAAAAATCAATTCCTCTGGCCCGGCGCGCCAGCAGGGGCAGCCACACCGCCATATCCGGGTTAAATCCCAGCACCAGAATCTGGGAGTATCGCTGCCATTCCTCCACATTGTCCATCAAAATCTGCAGCTGCTCTGCTCCGCCGTATCGGTCAAAAAAAGGTACCTGCCACACCCTCAGCCATTCCCTGCTCATCTTACGCCGCTGCAGATAACCCTGGAAACTCCTGTCCCAAACCTGATAATCGGGAAAACACCTGTGCAGTTCCCGCAGACTGGCTCCCTCCTGGCAGCGCTCTCGGATCTTGTCCCATATCACACCGCACACATGGGAGGGATGCCGCCATGCCTCCAGATAAGGTTCCAGCAGCGTCACCCGGCTCAGATGCATCTGCCCCATCTGCAAACGTTCCAGCACCACAGGCTCCCGGTTCCCCTTATTGCCCTTTTTTACCATCAGGTATACCACATGTTCCATAAGCCCCCTTACATGCCCGAAGCCTGTTTTTCAATCACTACTCTATGTGGTTCAGGGCAAAAATATGCATCTGCCAAAATACCGGGCGTTTACGCCCCAAAGATTTCTTCCAGTCCGGCCAATAACTGCTCCATGGTCTCCATGGTATTGATGGTCTGCCGGAAACGGGCAGAGTGGGGATACCCCGCCGTATACCAGGCCAGATGTTTGCGCATCTCCCGCACTGCCGTATATTCCCCCTTGTGCTGCATCTGCAGCGCCGCATGCCGCCGCACCAGTTCCTTTACCTCCCGGGGATGAGGGCGGGGCGGGAGGATACCGGTCTCCAGATATTGCACCGTTTCCCGAAAAATCCAGGGATTGCCCTGGGCTGCCCGGCCGATCATCACTCCGTCACAGCCCGTATGCCGCAGCATCGCCTCCGCCGCGCCGGCGTCCACCACGTCTCCGTTGCCAATCACCGGAATCTTCACGGCATTCTTTACCGCCGCGATGATGTCCCAATCCGCCTTTCCGCTGTAATACTGCTGCCTGGTGCGGCCATGAACCGTCACTGCCGCCACGCCGCAGTCCTCCGCGATCCGGGCAATCTCCACCGCGTTGACATGTTCCTCATCAAAGCCCTTGCGGATTTTCACCGTCACGGGCTTGCGGATGGCCTTTACCAGCTTGGACAGGATTTCCCTGACCAAGACGGGATTTTTCAGCAGGGCCGATCCCTCCCCATTGCCCGCCACTTTGGGCACGGGACAGCCCATGTTCAGGTCCAGGATGGCAAAGGGACGATCCTCGATGCGCTTGGCCATCTCGCTGAGGATATCCGGGTCAGAACCAAAAAGCTGCAGGGAAACCGGCATTTCCCCGGAACAGATCTCCAGCAGTTGCTCCGTGTTCTTATTATTGTAGTAAATGGCCTTGGCGCTGACCATCTCCATGCACACCAGGCCAGCTCCCTGCTCCCTGCACAATACGCGAAATGGCAGGTCTGTCACACCTGCCATGGGAGCTAAAATTACATTATTGTCTAAAATTACATTTCCAATCTGTAAAATACTCATGCTTTCCTCTATCCGCGTATCTCAGACCTCTCTGTGATACCGCGTCCATACTTCCATTTTATCGGTTTTTGTTTTTCTCGTACAGGATTCGCAGACCGTCCAGGGTCAGATAGGGATCATAAAAATCAATGGCCTCTGTCTCCTCCGCAATCAGCCGTCCCAAACCGCCGGTGGCCACCACCTTCATATCCGGGAGACCGGTCTCTTCCTTCACTTTTTTGATGATATATTCCGTCTGGCCAATCTGCCCGTACACCAATCCCGCCTGCATACTGCTGATGGTCTCCTGGGCCAGAATGAACCTGGGCTTCTTAATCTCTATATTGGGCAGCTTAGCCGTCTCCTTCCACAGAGCCTCCGAACTGATGCGGATACCGGGAGCGGTAATACCCGCCGCAAAATGTCCCTGGGCAGTCACATAGTCGTAGGTAGTAGCGGTATTAAAGTCAATGACCAGGGCGGGCCCGCCGTATTTTTCATAAGCCGCCACCGCGTCCACAATTCGGTCCGCGCCGATGGCCCTGGGGTCCTCCGTGGTGATCTTGATACCTGTCTTGATGCCGGGACCCACGGTCAGCACCTGACTGGTCACATAGCGGGTGATACCGCCCATCAGAGAATGCATCACATCCGGCACTACGCTGGCCACCGCTACGCCCTCGATGGACTGGGCCCTGACTCCTCTGGCCGACAAAAGCTGACTCATCATAACGCCGTATTCATCGGAAGTCCGGGGCGTTTTGGTGGTTATCCGAAAGGTGGCCTTCATCTCCCGGTTGCCATATACGCCGCAGGTGATATTGGTATTGCCCACATCTACTACTAAGATCATACTGCCCCTCCCTTCCAACTTTACTCCTCCAGCATCGCCGACAAATCTTCTTTCAATATAAAGACCCTGTAATACAGACTCAGGGACTCCAGAAGATCCCGCCTCTTCCTGCGGATCTCCGACACCAGCAGCCCGCTGCTGATCTCGTCATAATAAAAGTCGCCATCCTCCGCATTGGTCTCCAGGGATACGGAACCGTCCGGCTCAAAGACAATGGTAAACACACCTCCCACCTCCTCGGTGAACAACACACAGATTATGTGCAGTTCCTCCTGAATGGATTCCGGAATCCCTTTAAATGCCTGATTAAAATAGTATTTCTGCTCATAGGCGTTGGCGCCGCAGAGCACCACCCGTTCCTGTTCCATACTTTCCTCTATTTATAAATCATGTTACATGCCATGGGACATATTCCTGTCATCTCACACATACCCATATACGCCCCGGACAGACACCTCTCCCGCATAAACCGCTGTGACCCTGCCCGCCGCATCCTCCACCAGCAATTCTCCTCTGGTGTTGATGCCCCGGGCAGTGCCTTCCCACTCTCCCTTGGGGTCCAGAATCCGCACTCCCCGTCCCAGATTCACCAGCATCCCGTTGTAACTATCAAGCAGCGGCGACAAATCGCCGGCAGCCGCAAATGCATCATAGTCCTGCTCAAATGCCTCGATCACATACTGCAGGAGCGCCCCTTTGGACACGGGCTGACCGTAAGCGGCCTCCACGGTGGTGACATGCTCCCGAATCTCTTCAGGGAACACCTGGGGAGCCACATTGATCCCTACGCCGCACACCACATAGTGGATATACTCCCGCTCCAGGCTCATTTCCGTCAGAATGCCGCAGACTTTTCTGTCCTCCAGCAACACATCATTGGGCCATTTGATCCCCGCCTCCATTCCCGTGAGCCTGTGGATGGCAGCCGCCACGCTGTGTGCCATCACCAGGGTCAGCATAGAAGCCTGATCCGGCGAAAACCCGGGCCGCAGCAAGATGGTAAAATATATATTGGCCTCCGGGGGCGATTGCCAACTCCTGCCCCGCCTGCCACGTCCGGCAGTCTGCTCTCCTGCCACAAACAGCGCACCGTGGGGAGCATCCCTCTCCCCCGCCTGCTTCGCCAACAGGTTGGTGGATCCGGTCACCTGATGAAAATAGAGTTGCGACCCCGCCCAGGCAGTGTGTATACGGCTGCGAAGTTCACTCTCTCCATAGTCCAGCGCCCTCACCAGCTTATAGCCCCGATTCTGCACCGCCCGGATTTCATAGCCTTCTTTTTTCAGTTGATTCACTGCTTTCCAGACGGCGGAGCGGGATACGCCGAAACGATTACACAACTCCTGCCCGGATACGTAATCTTCACTCTCCCGCAATAGCGCCAATATCTCTGCTTTCATCTGTTCCCTTTCGTCTCTGCGCCTGCCTCCGATTCGCTTTATCGGCTCCAGCCCAAAGTAGCCGCCATCACAGCCTTGATGGTATGCATACGGTTTTCTGCCTCCTGGAACACCAAAGACTGCGGTGAGGCAAACACTTCATCCGTCACTTCCATTTCGGTAATACCGAATTTTTTCCCCACTTCCGCGCCGATCTTGGTTTTCAAATCATGGAAAGCAGGCAGGCAATGCATAAAGACGGCCTGGGGTCCCGCATTCTCCATCACCTTTTTGTTCACCTGATATCCCTTCAGATCCCCGATGCGCTCCGCCCAGATTTCGTCCGGCTCACCCATGGATACCCAAACATCGGTGCAGACCACGTCCGCACCCCTGGTTCCGGCTTCCACATCCTCGGTCAGTGTAATGCTGCCGCCGCTGGCCGCAGCCAGTTCCTCACACTGTTTCACCAATTCCCCCTCCGGGAAATATTTTGCGCTGGTGCAGGCCGTAAAATGCATCCCCAGTTTGGCGCACAGCACCATCAGGGAATTACCCGTATTATATCTGGCATCTCCCATGTATGTGAGACGGATCCCCTTCAGATGCCCGAAATGCTCTCTTATGGTCAGCGCGTCCGCCAGCATCTGGGTGGGATGAAATTCATTGGTTAGGCCGTTCCAGACAGGTACTCTGGAATGTCTGGCCAGTTCCTCCACAATCTCCTGTCCGTATCCCCGGTACTCAATCCCCTCAAACATGCCGGACAAAACCTCAGCCGTATCCGCGATACTCTCCTTCTTGCCGATCTGGGAGCCGCTGGGATCCAGATAAGTAGTTCCCATGCCCAGGTCATGGGCTGCCACCTCAAAAGCACACCGGGTTCTGGTACTGGTCTTTTCAAAAATCAGAACCACATTCTTCCCTTTTAAAGAATCCACCAAAACGCCCTGCTTTTTCTTCTCTTTAAGTTCCGCCGCCAAGTCCAGCAGATACACAATCTCCTCCGCGCTGAAATCCAGCAGTTTCAAAAAATCCCGTCCCTTTAAATCCATCTTTTCCTTTCCGCATATCCGGTCCCGCCTGAGTATCTCTCCAGACGGCCCGCCCGAACTGCTCCCCTTCTATATTCTTACCATAACTATACTTCATTTCCCTCCATTTTTCAAGGGGGACAAACCGACGTCTTTCTGCCCCTTCCGCTTCAAAAAAAGAGCAGGCCGTCCCGGCCTGCTCCCACCCTAAAAAGGGACTACTGTTTTGTTCATTGCTGTGAAGGCTGCTGGCTTGCTGTCTTGAACGCCGTCGCCATGCTGGCGATACCCTGCAATTCCGCAGGAAGCAGGATTGTGGTAGCCTTGCCGTCCGCCACTCTCTCAAATGCCTCCAGGCTCTTGATCTTCAGTACGGCCTCGTCCGCGCCTGCTTCTTTCAGCAGACGGATACCTTCCGCGTTGGCCTGCTGCACCTTCAGAATGGCTTCCGCCTCACCTTCCGCCTCACGAATCATTTTCTCCTTCTGAGCCTCCGCCCGCAGGATTGCGGACTGCTTATCCGCTTCCGCACGCAGAATCGCGGATTCCTTGGCGCCCTCAGCCTCCAGAATATTGGCTTTCTTCTCACCCTCTGCCCTGGTGACGGCCTCACGTCTCTCACGCTCCGCCTTCATCTGCTTTTCCATGGCGTTCTGAATCTCGGCAGGAGGAATGATGTTCTTAAGTTCCACACGGTTTACCTTGATGCCCCAGGGATCGGTGGCGATATCCAGCGCGGCACGCATCTTGGTGTTGATAGTCTCACGGCTGGTCAGCGTCTGGTCCAGTTCCAGATCGCCGATAATGTTACGCAGGGTGGTAGCCGTCAGGTTCTCTATTGCCATCATGGGATTCTCCACGCCATAGGTGAACAGCTTGGGATCCGTGATCTGATAAAACACCACCGTGTCGATCCGCATGGTCACGTTGTCCTTGGTAATCACGGGCTGAGGCGGGAAATCCGCCACCTGCTCCTTCAGGTTCACCCTTCTGGCCACCCGGTCCAGGAAAGGCATTTTCACATGGAAGCCCACGGACCAGGTTCCCTGATACGCGCCCATACGCTCCATTACAAAAGCCTGTGCCTGGGGCACAATCTTGATGCAGGATACAAAGATACATAAGATCAGTACTACAAGTGCGATTAATACTAATGGTAACATTTTTTCCTCCTTCTGCCTATTTGGCCTCTGCTGCCTGTGTGGTATTTTGCAGCGGCTGTTCCCGGACAATCAGCTTGACGCCGTTGATGGCCACCACCGTTACCACAGCCCCCACTGCGATTGTCACTTGCTCCTCCGCGCTTCTGGCGCTCCATTCCTGGCCGCCCACCGTCACCTGGCCTATGCCCTGTAAATTGTCAATCTCGCTGATCACGATGGCCTGACGTCCCACCATGCTCTCCACATTGGTCTTGACACGATCCTTGTTGAAATACTTCACGGCGATGGGCCTGGTAAAGAAAAGCAGCACCAGGGATACAATGATGAAGATTGTGGCCTGCAGCCAGATCGGAGCCCCGATCACCGCCGCAAAAATGGCAATCAGCGCGCCGCCCGCGAACCAGATGGTGGTGAGACCCATGGTGGCCACTTCTATGCCGATGCAGATAATCAGCAAAACCAGCCAAAAAATAACCTCTTGCATACGCATCCTCCTTTATTGCTCTTCCCTTCCCCTTATAAGAAATGTTTTAAGGTTATTAATAATATACTACACTGCGGGCTGCTTCGCAATCCCTTTATGTGGAAAAATGCACTGCCGCCGTCGTGAAAAAAAGCACGATAGACGAATCCATCGTGCTTTTTGCGCAGCTTATTTTTAATAAAATACATGGTTGCCGATTACCAGACCCTGACGACCGTTATTGCGGCGGAAGTGGGTCAGATCGCCCACATTGGATACGCCGGACAAGGCTTCCTGCGCCGCCTGTATGCAGCTCTCTTTGATCTTGCCGGACTCATATACCCGGTTGACCTTGCCGCTCTGCGCGGGCGTGAACTGGCCGGACGCATAGATGACGCCGTGAATGGTGTTGGGGTAAGCGGCGCTCCTGACACGGTTCATAACCACCGCGCCCACGGCCAACTGACCTTCGTAACTCTCGCCTCCCGCCTCACATTGGATCAGCGCCGCCAACAGCAGCGTGGTATCCGCATCGGTGGTAAATTCGCCGTAATTCTGGTGGCGCTTTGCCTCCTTTTCGGCCTCTTCCCGCTCCTTGATGGCCTCCATGGTCTCACCGAAGTCTATTTTAAAATCAATGGTGATATATTCGGAGGACACAAATCCGTCCTCCCCTTCGTAGTTGATGCAAACCCAGCCGTCCTCATCGGTGTTCATCACTTCTACGATCTCGTCCTTGGCCAGGGCCCCGTATATATCCGCATTTTTGTCGGGCTCTGTGCGGACTTTCAGCATCTCCGCGTCGATGGTGGCTGTGGTAATCCCCACGCTGGCGGCCAGTTCTATGGCCTCCTCGTCAAACAGCAGATACTCGTCCTTGGCCCATCCCACCAGGTCGCCGGACTGGAGTTTTGTCCAGCCGTCCACCCGCTCCAGGATGGTGCCGCCGCAATCCTTGTATATCATTCCTACCTTTTCCGCATCTTCGCTGGCTTCCGCCCTGACATTCAGGGCATTCTTCACATTGGCCATGACCAATGTGCACTCTTCCTCTTCCTGCGCCGCTTTCAGGTCGAGGCTTCTCTGGGTGGTATTGATCAACTCCTCCGCACTCCCGGTATTGGAGTCCAGCAGAGCCGCCACACCGCCGCTCAATGAATTCAGGTAATCTGAATTGCCGCCAGCTTCTACGGTCATGCCTGCATTGCCTGCCAGCGCGCCCATAAGCAGCACCCCGGCCAGGAAGGCAGACAGCCTTTTGCCTTTTGCCATTTCCTTTACCTCCAACCAATTTTGTAATAATTTTATCCCTTTCTTATCTAAATTATTACAAGATTGTTAATTTTGTTACAAGGCAAATGATAACAGAAGCCGGGCGTTTTGTCAACCCCCCCTCCCGGGGCCACATATTTTACAGCTTCCGTGACTTCTCCACGCAGGCTTCCATGGCCTCCATCACCGCCGCCCGCAGGCCCTTTTCCTCCAGTACTTTTACGGCCTGGATGGTGGTGCCTCCCGGAGAGCAGACCATATCCTTCAATTCTCCCGGATGCTTACCGGTTTCCAACAACAGTTTCGCGCTGCCCAGTACGGCCTGGGCGGCAAAGGTATATGCCTGTCTGCGGGGCATACCTGCCGCCACCGCTCCGTCCGCCATGGCCTCCAGAAACAGGAACACATAGGCCGGGGAACTGCCGCTGACCCCCACCACCGCATCCATCAGCCGCTCCGGCACGGCTTCCGCCACGCCGAAGCTGCGCAGCAGCTCCAGAACTTCTTCCAGTTCCTCTTCGTCCACCAGATCGCCGGCACACACACCGGTGCAGCCCTCCAGCACCAGAGCCGGCGTGTTGGGCATACAACGCAGGATTTTCCTGGCCCCGCCAAACAGGCCGGTGATCTCTTTCAGCGTCTTTCCCGCCGCAATGCTGACGATCAGGGTCCGGGAACGCACATGCTCCCGTATCTCCCCGATCACCTCCGGGAAAAACTGGGGCTTCACCGCCAAAAACAGGATGTCAGCCTGCTCCGCCACTTCCGCATTGGAAGAGTAGGTGGTGATGCCGTATTGTTCCGCCACCCTCCTGCAGGTGGCCGCTGTGCGGGCGGAACCGATGATGTCCTCCGGCCGCGCCGCCCCTTTCTGCAGCATACCGCCGATCATGGCCGAAGCCATATTGCCCAGTCCGATGAAACCGATCTTTTTACCTGTCTGCATATTCTGCCTCCTATTTTAGTTCCGCATCTCCCCTACAGCACACATTCCTGGTGATCCAGATATGCACGCTTCGCGTCCCTCTCTGGATCAGTGCGCTTTCCGGGGACATGCTGTTTTTAGTTCCGCATCTCCCCCATAACTACATTCCTGATGATCCCGCCGTCCCCGCATTTCGCTGCCTGTGGGCCTCATAGACCAGCAGGGAAGCGGCTATGGCCGCGTTCAGGGATTCCACCCGCCCTTCCATGGGTATCTTCAGATAGGAATCCGCCTGCTCCGCCGTCTCCCTGCGCAGCCCGTTCCCCTCATTGCCGATGAGGAAGGCGGTCCCTCCTGTGAAAGAGAAACTGCTGTAATAGGTCTGCCCCTGCAAATGGGCCGCATAGACCCGGATTCCTCTCTCCCGCAGCATCCCCACCGTTTCTCCCAAATCCTCCACATAGAGGAAGGGAACCCGGTATATGGAGCCCATGGTGGCCCTGATGGTCTTGGGGTTAAAAATATCCACTGTTTTTTTTGACATAATAACACCCGTTATTCCTGCTCCTTCCCCCGTGCGGAGAATGGTCCCCAGATTGCCCGGATCCTGTAAGTCCTCCAGCAGTACCAGCAGAGGCCGTTTCACCTGAAGCATCTGCTCCAATTCATAGGCAGGCCTTTGCAGGACGGTGAGAATTCCCTGGGGGGTCTGGGTATCGGACATGCGCGCAAAGACCTCCTGGGTCACCAGTTCAAACCCTGTTTTTTCCAGCTTTTCTTCTATATTAATATCATTCTGATCAGATTCCTGCCTTCGGTTTTTCAACTGCTCCAGCAGGCACTCCGTCAGATATACCTCTCTCACCAGATCCGTCGGAGCCTCCTGATACATTTTCAGTCCTTCCGCCAGGAATACGCCGTCCTGTCTGCGGGCCCTGGCTTTTTCCTGCCACTGGGTGATCTGCTTTACCCTCTGGTTAGATGTGCTTGTAATCATTGCCTGGTCTCCTTCCCGCGATAAAAGGCCGGTAGAAAAAAGCTGCCATACACGGCCTTTTCGGCGGTATGGCAGCTCTCTGCCGTCCCTGTAAATGTCAGATGGACAGAATTTTCGACACCTCAAACTGATAAGGGTCAATGCTCTTTTGCATGTTCAGGGCTTCCTCAATGTCGAAGTCCACGAATTCGCCGTGGCGGTAACCCACCACCCGGTTGGTCTTGCCCTGCAGCAGAATATCCACCGCATAGGCTCCCATGATGGAGGCGTAATATCGGTCTTTGCAGGTGGGATTTCCGCCCCGCTGCATGTATCCCAGGATGGTTGCGCGGGTCTCAATGCCGGTGGCCGCCTCAATGCGCCTGGCCATGGAAGTGGAATGCCCGATTCCCTCCGCGTTAATAATCAGATGATGGTTCTTGCCCTTCTTGCGGCTGTCAATGATATTGTTGATAATAGCCTGCTCATTGAAATCATACTTTTCCGGAAGCAGAATGTCCTCCGCGCCGTTGGCAATGCCGCACCACAGGGCGATATATCCCGCATTACGGCCCATGACCTCAATAATGCTGCAGCGCTCATGGGAAGAGGAAGTGTCCTTCACCTTGTCAATGGCCTGCATGGCGGTATTGATCGCCGTGTCAAAACCGATGGTATAGTCCGTGCAGGAGATGTCCAGATCAATGGTTCCGGGCAGGCCCACGGTGTTGATGCCCAGCCTGGCCAGCTTCTGGGCCCCTCTGTAGGAGCCGTCCCCGCCAATCACCACGATACCGTCGATGCCGTGCTTTCTGCAGATCTCAGCGCCCTTCTGCTGGCCCTCGCCGGTCTTGAATTCCATGCAGCGGGCCGTTCCCAGTATGGTACCGCCCCTCTGGATGATGTCTGAAACGTCCTTGGGACGCATATCTATGATCTCTTCGTTCAACAGGCCGTTATAGCCCTTCTTGATTCCTTTAACATTAAGGCCCCTCGCAATCGCCGTACGCACCACTGCGCGAATGGCCGCGTTCATTCCAGGTGCGTCTCCGCCGCTGGTCAACACGCCAATAGTCTTTAACTCCTTCTCCATGATGCTCTCCTCCTTACCAAGTTCCGCTCCTGTCCGGACGTTGACCGCATATCCCGTCGGCTCCCCTCCGTTCAATCATCTTATTCTAATGCATTTCTTTTGGGTTTTCAATAGGTTTTGTTACAATTTTGACATTTTCTTCCCCGAAAACAGCCCCCAGGCGCTGCACCAGCGCCTCATCCCCACACACATTCCGATTGTCCGGAAGTACTTTTACAGCCTTGGAATTTTTAATAAAGACCACCAGATGATCCTGTCCGTCGGAGTCGGCAGTGACCTCCAGAAGCCGCCGCTCCGATTGCATGTACGCTTCCAGCGTAGGAAACTGTACCCATACCCCGGGAGGCACGCTGCGGATCCTGGGCCGGGCCGTCCCCTGCCGGGTCCCGGAAGCATGGGGCGGCGTCTCCCCGCCGTTCCCGGTAATCTGCCTCTGTTCCGGGACTCCACCGGCTCCGTCCGCCGAAGTACGGCCCTTTCCCGGCGTACTCTGCAGTGTTGCGCCCTGCCCTGCCGCCTCCTGTCGTTTCACACCCTGCTGTGACGCCTCCTGCGGCGATGTACCCTGCGGCACGGACTCCTGCTGCGACGTACCCTGCGGTACGGACTCCTGCGGCGCTGCGCCCTGCCCCGCTCCCCGGTACCCGTTTCCGCCGCTGCGCCAACCGCCGGAACTTCCTCCCGGGAAGGAGCGCCCCCGCCTGGGGAACAGTTCGCCGCCCCGGGCGGCCTCCTCGAAGCCCGCGATCTGCTCGCAGATCAGCTTGGCATCCTTATCCTCCTCCACGGAGACCCTTCCCCGAATAAAAATCTTGGCATCATCGGTAAGCAGGGCGGAATACTGTTCATAATCCCTGGGAAATACCACCACCTCCACGCTGCCCACCAGATCCTCCAGACTGATAAAAGCCATCACCTGGTTATTGCGGGTATACTTGATGGTTTTTTCCGCAATCATGCCGCCGATCACCGCCGGAGCCCTGTCTGTCACCGCCACCTGCCCCGTCTCCTCATCCAGTGCGAAATCACTGCTTCGGAAGGTGGCATATTTTTGCAGCAGTTCCTGGTACTCCTCCAGAGGATGGCCGCTGACATAGATGCCCATCACCTCCTTCTCAAAGGCAAACAGCATCTCCCGGGTATACTCCCCCACATCCGGCATACGGATATCAAACTCCTCCTTATCCTCCTCCGAGGCAATGTCAAAAAGAGTGAGCTGTCCCGCCAGATTGTTCTTTTTATCTTTTACAATATGATCCAGGATCTGTACATAAACGCTCATGCACTGCTTCCGGGTGCCCCCCAGGCCGTCCATGGCCCCCGCCTTGATAAAATTCTCGATGGCCCGTTTATTCACATCCCTGTCCGCGACCCTGGTGATAAAATCTTTCAGATTGGTGTAGGGCCCCCGCAGCCGCCTCTCCTCCACGATGGCTTCGATCACCGGGCGGCCCACCCCTTTTATGGCCGTCAGGGCGTAGCGGATATTTCCCTCGTCCACCGAAAAACCCGCTTCCCCCTGGTTGATGTCCGGAGGCAGTATGTTGATTCCCATGCTCCGGCTGGCCAAAATATACTCCGACACCTTCTTGGGATTGTCGATCACCGAAGTGAGAAGCGCCGCCATGAACTCCACGGGATAGTAATATTTCAGCCAGGCCGTCTGCAATGTAACCACCGCGTAGCAGGCCGCATGGGATTTGTTGAACGCATAATTGGCAAAATCCATCATCTCATCAAAGATCCGATTGGCCGTCTTTTCGTCAATCCCCCTGGACAGGCATCCCGGCACGCCTTCTTCGGCGCTGCCGTACACAAAATTAGCCCGCTCCTTCTCCATGACGGAATGTTTCTTTTTACTCATGGCCCGGCGCACCAGATCGCTGCGCCCCATGGTGTAGCCTCCCAGATCCCGCACGATCTGCATGACCTGCTCCTGATAGACCATACAGCCGTAGGTATTTTTCAGAATCGGCTCCAACTGGGGACAGGCATAGCTGGTCTCTCCGCCGTTATTCTTGCCCTTGATGTACTTGGGAATAAAATCCATGGGGCCGGGACGATACAGGGAAATACCTGCCACTATATCTTCAAAATTCTGAGGGCGCAGTTCCTTCATGAAGCTCTTCATGCCGCCGCTCTCCAACTGGAAGATCCCCTCCGTCCTGCCTGTGCCGATGTAGGACAGCACCTTGGGATCATTGAAGTCGATGTGGTCCATATCCAGTTTGATCCCCCTGGTCTGTTCCACAAAGCGCACCGCGTCCCGGATCACCGTGAGGTTGCGCAGCCCCAGGAAATCCATCTTCAAAAGTCCCAGTTCCTCCAGGGGATCCTTGGTGTACTGAGTGGTGATGGAACCGTCCCCCCCTCTGGACAGGGGTACAAACTCATCCGCCGCCTCCGGGCAGATCACCACCCCGGCGGCATGCATGCCGGTGTTGCGGGGCAGGCCCTCCAGACGACGACACATGTCAATCAGTTTGCGTACCTGCTCCTCTTCCCGGTACAGCTTGTTCAGTTCCGGGTTCTTCTCCAGGGCCTGGTCCAGAGTAATATTCAGATCCCCCGGCACCAGCTTGGCAATGCTGTCCACATAGGCATAGGGAAGGTCCATGACCCGGCCCACGTCCCGGATCACCCCCTTGGCCCCCAGGGTACCGAAGGTGACGATCTGCACCACTTTTTCCGAGCCGTACTTCCGGCTCACATAGTCGATCACGTCCTGCCGCCCGTTGGGGCAGAAATCAATATCGATATCCGGCATGGACACCCGTTCCGGGTTCAGAAAGCGCTCGAACAGCAGACTGTAGCGGATGGGGTCGATGTCCGTGATTTTCAGGCAGTAGGACACGATACTCCCCGCCGCACTGCCCCGCCCGGGCCCCACCGGGATGCCGTTCTTTTTCGCGTAATGTATAAAATCCCACACAATGAGAAAATAATCCACAAAACCCATACTGTGGATCACATCCAGTTCATAATCCAGGCGTTCCCGCAGGGTCATACCTGTGTCCCCCGCCGCCTGAGAGCCGTCCCCATAACGCTCCTCCAGGCCGTCGGCACACAGTTTTTGCAGATAACTCCAGGAGTCATACCCTTCCGGCACCTCATAGTGGGGGAGTTTCCGGACGCCGAACTCAATCTCCACATGGCATCTGTCCGCAATCTCCTGGGTGTTCTCCACCGCCTCCCAGGCATAGGGGAAGAGGCCCTTCATCTCCTCCTCGCTCTTGACATAGTACTGGCCACCCTCATAGCGCATCCGATCCTCGTCCGCCAGTTTCTTGCCCGTCTGCAGGCAGAGCAGGATGTCATGGGGTTCCACGTCAGTCTCGTAGGTATAGTGTACATCATTGGTGGCCACCAGGGGAATCTGCAGTTCCCTGCTCATATTCATCAGTTCCATGTTCACCCGCTTCTGCTCCGGGATGCCGTGGTCCTGTAATTCCAGATAGTAATTGCCCTTGCCGAAGCAGGCCTGATATTTCAGAGCGCTCTTTCTGGCTTCCTCCAAAAAGCCCTTGGAGATATTGCGCTGCACCTCTCCGGCCAGACAGGCGGACAGGGCGATCAGGCCCTCGTGATATGTCTGCAGCACCTCCATATCCACCCGGGGCTTGTAATAATATCCCTCTGTAAAGCCCTTGCTGACAATCTTCATCAGATTGGCATAGCCGGTGTTATTCTCCGCCAGCAGCACCAGGTGGTAATAGCGGTCCTCGCCGCCGGTGAGTTCCTTGTCAAAGCGGGAGTTCGGGGCCACATACACCTCGCAGCCGATGACAGGATTAATCCCCACCGCCTTGGCCTCCCGGTAGAACTCCAGAACCCCGTACATGACTCCGTGGTCGGTGATGGCGGCGCTGTCCATGCCCAGTTCCTTCACCCGCCTTACATACTCCTTGATCTTGTTGGAACCGTCCAGCAGGGAATACTCCGTGTGGACATGCAGATGCGCGAATGCCATATTGTACGCTCCTTTGCTCAATTCATAAAATCTCCCTTTCATTCTACCATCAAAAAAAGCCCTGTACAAGCACAGAATCTTGTACAGGGCCGCTATTTTTCCTTATGGGATATTTATCTTCACAGATATTTCTTAAGCACTTCCACTTTGTCCAGCCGCTCCCAGGGAAGGCTCAGGTCATTGCGTCCAAAATGCCCGTAAGCCGCAGTCTGACGGTAGATGGGCCTGCGCAGATCCAGCATCTTGATGATTCCGGCGGGACGCAGATCAAAATTCTCCCGGATAATCTCCACCAGCTTCTCCTCGGACAACTTTCCGGTTCCGAAGGTATCCACCATGACAGAGGTGGGATGGGCCACGCCTATGGCATAGGACAACTGAATCTCGCACTTGTCGGCCAGGCCGGCAGCCACCATGTTCTTGGCCACATATCTGGCGGCGTAGGCGGCGCTTCTGTCCACTTTAGTGCAGTCCTTGCCGGAGAACGCACCGCCGCCGTGACGGGCGTAACCGCCGTATGTATCCACGATGATCTTGCGGCCGGTAAGGCCGCTGTCCCCATTGGGCCCGCCGATGACAAAACGCCCGGTGGGATTGATGAAGAACTTGGTATCCCCGTCAATCAGATCCCCAGGGAGTATGGGATCAAACACATACTTGCGGATATCCGCGTGAATCTGCTCCTGGGTCACTTTCTCGTCATGCTGGGTGGACAGCACCACGGCTTCCAGCCGGAAGGGCTTTCCGTTCTCATCATACTCCACGGACACCTGGCTCTTGCCGTCGGGACGCAGATAGGGCAGCGTGCCGTCCTTGCGGACTTTGGTCAGCTGCTGGGCCAGCTTATGGGCCAGAGAGATGGGGTAGGGCATGTATTCTTCCGTCTCATTGGTGGCATAGCCGAACATCATCCCCTGGTCACCTGCACCGATGGCGTCCAGCTGCGCGTCGTCCATCAGGTTTTCTTTGGCTTCCAGCGCCTTGTCCACGCCCATGGCGATATCGGTGGACTGTTTGTCCAGGGCCACCATCACCGAGCAGGTGTTGCCGTCAAAGCCCTTCTCCGAAGAGTCATAGCCGATCTCGGTGACGGTTTTGCGAACGATGCCCGCGATGTCGATATTGGCCTTGGTGGTGATCTCTCCCATCACCAGTACGAAGCCCGTGTTGGTGCAGGTCTCGCAGGCCACCCGGCTGTAGGGGTCCTGCTCCATCAGCGCGTCCAGCACCGCGTCGGACACTGCATCGCAGATTTTGTCGGGATGTCCCTCTGTCACCGACTCAGAAGTAAACAAATGTTTTTCCATATAAGCCTCCTTCATTCATTGTGAAAAGAAAAAGTCCGCTCACAAAAAGCGGACTCGAATCTCAGGTTCCAATCCTCTTATTGTTCAAGTAAAACTCGCTCAGGCTGGCACCTTCCGTTGCCGGGGTTGCCGTGGCTTCACAGATCCTATGTATCTCCACCACTCTGAATAAGAGAAAATCTATGCAATTACTATCTATTGACAAGATACACCTTATTAGCGCATTTGTCAACCCACTTTCAACTTAAATTTTTGTAAATCCCTGTCAGAATTAACCAATTCAATCTGCGCCCCCAATGCCTGCAGTTTCAAATGGAAATCCTCATATCCTCTGGCAATATAATGAATCTCGTCCACCGTAGTGAAACCTTCCGCCGCCAGTCCGGCCACCACCAGGGCCGCGCCGGCGCGCAGATCCGGGGCCGAAAGGCTGGCGCCCGTGTATCTTCCCACCCCGTTGATGATGGCGGTGGTACCCTCTACCTTGATATCCGCCCCCATACGGGTCAACTCGTCCACATATTTAAAACGGTTCTCGAAAATGGTATCCGTGACAATGCTGGTGCCTGTGGACAAGCCCAGCGCCACCGTAATCTGAGGCTGCATATCCGTGGGAAAGCCGGGATATGGCAGCGTCTTTACATGCGTGTGTCTGAGAGGCTTGGAACATACCACCCGCATGGCGTCATCGGACTCTTTGATCTCGCATCCGATCTCCAGCAGCTTGGCCGTGATGGACTCCAGATGTTTGGGAATCACGTTCTTCACCGTCACATCCCCTCTGGTGAGCGCCGCCGCAAACATGAAAGTTCCCGCCTCGATCTGGTCCGGGATAATGGTATACTCAGAGCCATGGAGTTTACTCACTCCCTTGATCCGGATCACATCCGTGCCCGCGCCCTTGATCCTGGCCCCCATGCTGTTCAAAAAATTGGCCAGATCCACCACATGAGGTTCCTTGGCCGCGTTCTCTATGGTTGTCTGCCCCTCGGCCATGGCCGCCGCCATCATCACATTGATGGTGGCTCCCACGCTGACGCAGTCCATATAGATATGGCTGCCCACCAGCCGCTCCGCCCTGGTCTTGATCAAACCATGTTCGATCCATACTTCGGCCCCCAGGGCCTTAAATCCTTTGATATGCTGGTCAATGGCCCTGCAGCCGATGTCACAGCCTCCGGGCAGCGCCACCTCCGCCTGCTTGTACTTGCCCAGCATGGCGCCGATCAGATAGTAGGAAGCCCTGATCTTCTTGATATTCTCGTCCTCCACCACCAGGCTGCTGATCTGGGCGGCGTTCAGCGTCACGCTGTGCCGGCCGGTGCGCTTCTCCAGCACACCGATACCCTGCATGGCTTTCAACAGCACATTGGTATCCCTCACATCCGGCAAATTGTCTATATATACGGTCTCATCGGTCATAACCGACGCAGCAAGAATAGGAAGCGCCGCGTTTTTGGCCCCTCCTATCTCTACCTCGCCCACCAATGGATTACCGCCTTTAATTGCGTATTGTTCCATTTTGTCTACCTCATACAGATTTATATAAAAGACTGATTTTCCAAATCACAGGGGAAACCGCCCCACCGCAGGGGCAGAAACCCGGTTTTGCCTTATTAAGGGCATGATGGCACATTCCATGCCATCATGCCGTAAATGCCTGTCCGATAAATATCCAAATTGAATACAGCCATTATACCACAAAATTCCTGTTTGTAAAACAGAACGTTCGTTCCACCTTGTCATTTCAGGTATTTCAGGGGGTTCACCTGCTTGCCCCCGATCAGGATTTCAAAGTGTACATGGGGGCCTGAGGATATACCCGTGTTGCCGCTGAGGGCGATCTTCTGTCCCTGCTTCACATATTCACCGGCCTTCACCAGGATCTTGGAGAGATGGGCGTACCGGGTCTGCCTGCCGTCCTCATGGTCAATATACACCACATAACCATAGCCGCTGCCCCAGCCGGCCTTGGACACCCGGCCGCCGCAGGAGGCCACTACCGTGGTGCCCACGGGCGTTGCCCAGTCCTGGCCCTTGTGATAGGTGCTGGCCCCCTTGGTGGGCGCTTTCCGCCTGCCGAAACCGGAAGATGCCCGGCCGCCGGAAATGGGTTTGATATAGGTGGGAGGCACCTTGGTCCCCCGCTCCACAATCTTGGCCACGGCTTCCATGACCACCTCTTCCTTCAGGATCTCCCGCTGGGTCAACGTATCGTTTTCATAACTCTCCCGGGCCACTACTTTACGGAAGCCGGCGGAAGGCTGCTGGATCACATTGGTCTGGGTAGTAAACCAGTCGTCCCTTTCGATATACTGCACCGGCGCGTCATATATTTCCTCATAATAATTGACTTCCTGGCGCTCCATGGTGATCTTGGGCTCCGGTACCGTGATGACCAGTTCCTGGCCTGCCCGGATCATGGTATTGATATCCTCCAGGCTGTCGTTCATGGCCACAATGTCGTCCATGGGGATGTTTACCTTGATGGCGATCTCCGAAAGCGTATCCCCGGACTGCACCTCATAGGTACCCACGGTTTCCTGCTCCACCGTCAGCTCTTCTATGGCCTTGTCCAGCGGCTGCAGCTGGCTCTGGGGCAGATATGCCTCCACAATCTCCACTTTCTCCGCAAAATCCATGGAGAGGATCCCCAGATCATAATCCCCGAAATCCTTCTCCTCCTTCTCCACGTCCTGGGCAAAAAGCTGGGTCAGTTCCGCCTGAATGCCCGCCTCCGGGAAGAGCTGCTGTTCCTGCTGCGCCAACATCTCCTGCTCCTGGGACTGTTTCTGCCTGTCCACCGCATTGGCTGTCAGCACGTTAAACAGGCGGTTCTCGTCCTGCACGATGTCCACGCCGAATTTGCCTTCGCTGTCATATTTGCTGACCACTGCCTGCAGCAGCTTCTCCATCTCCTCCAGGGAGGCCAGGTTGACCATATACTCGTCCATCTTCAGGGTATAAGAAAGGACGCTGGTCTCCCGGATGCCGGTCCGCAGCGCCTGGAGAATATTATCATAGACCTCCTGGGGATCATCCACATAGCCGTACAGGACCTCTTCGCCCACATAGGTCATCTCCACATCCATCAGCACCAGTCCCTGCGCCGGGGCGGCAATTTCCCGCCTGGCCTCCCAGAGCATATGCTCCGCATCCTCCGGGTCCGCCACGCTGCCCACCCGGGCGCCGTTTATAAAAATGTGGAACAAATTGTCCCCCGTACTCTCCAGCTTTACAATCCCCTGCATAAACAGCAGGCCCATAAACAGTATCAGCAGATTCCATTTTATATATGTATATTTTAAAAATTTTCCATATTTTGTAATTTTCATCTAAAGCCTCTTGTTTTCTCCATCGGTATCCAATAACCTCATATATCATACCAACTTTGATTTTAGTTGTAAAGAACTTCTTGCCGGGTGTATACTAATATTAAGAAATAGCGGCTACGCCCGCAGGCAGGCAAAAAGGAGGTACGGCCATGAGGGAACACATATTTTTTCATATTGATGTCAATTCCGCTTTCCTCAGTTGGACCGCCCTCTCCCTGCTGCAGGAGGGCAGCGGCACGGACCTGCGCCTGATCCCCTCCATCGTGGGCGGCGACATGGCGAAGCGGCACGGCGTAGTGCTGGCCAAGTCCCTGCCCGCCAAAGCCTATGGGATCACCACCGGGGAACCTGTGGTGAATGCCCTGCGCAAATGCCCCGTGCTGGTGACAGTCCCCCCGGATCACGCCATGTACCACCGGCGCAGCCGGGAATTAATGCAGCTTTTATCCGACATCTGCCCTGATATCGAACAGGTCAGTATTGACGAATGCTATATGGATTATACCCCCATTTCAAAAAAATATTCCTCTCCCCGGGAGGCGGCCCGGCAGATCAAGGATAAGGTGCGGGACACATTGGGTTTCACCGTCAACGTGGGTATCTCCGACCGCAAAGTGCTGGCCAAAATGGCTTCCGATTTCAGGAAACCTGACCTGGTCCACACTCTGTTCGTCCGGGAAATCCCCGAAAAGCTGTGGCCCCTCCCCGTATCCTCCCTGTTTCTCTGCGGTCAGTCCAGCGTGGAAACCCTGCGCAAGCTGGGCATTCTCACCATCGGCGACCTGGCCCATGCCCAGACGGATATCCTGGAGGCCCATTTGAAAAGCCATGGCATCACCCTGTGGCAGTATGCCAATGGGATCGACGACTCGGACCTCACGCCAAAGCCTGTGAAAGTAAGAGGAGTGGGCAATTCCACCACGCTGCCCCAGGACGCGCTGACCCGGGAGGATGCCCTGCCCGTGCTTCTCTCCCTGGCCGAGTCCGTGGCCGGAAGACTCAGGGCCTCCGGGGAATTGGCAGGAATGGTCAGCACGGAGATCAAATACGCTTCCTTCCGGTCCGTATCCCACCAAATGCAGCTGCCCACCCCCACCGCTTCTTCCCAGGCCATCTACCAGGCCGCCTGCAAACTGTTTGAGGAACTCTGGAACGGAGAGCCCATACGTCTGCTGGGGGTGCGCACCTCCAAACTGGCGTCGGAAACAGAGCCGGTGCAGCTGAACCTGTTTGACTATGGCGCACCCGCCATCGGGTCTGCCGGCAAGACGTTCCGGGCCGCACCGGACAGGGACCGACAGCAGCGCCTGGACAAGGCCCTGGACGGGCTTCGCGGCAAATACGGCAAGGACATTATAAAAAGAGGAAGTCTGATGGACTCCCCCTCTACTCCTTCCTCTTCCTGACACTGTATCCGAAAGTGCCCAGTTTTTCCCCTGTGGCCAGATAATCTCCATGGGAATACACCACCGGCCTGGCCTGCTCCAGATGGAACTTTCCCTTCTCATCCATATATTGCCGGTCCGCATGAACCGCCACAATCCGGGCCAGGAACAAATCGTGGGTACCCAGAGGAATCACCTGGGTCACTCTGCACTCCAGATTCACCGGGCTCTCGCCGATAAGGGGCGCCTGCACCTGTTGGGCCGGCAGCTTTGTCAGCTTCATCTCCCGGAACTTGTCCAGTTCCCTTCCGCTTTTCACACCGCAGAAATCCGTGGCGTACACCAGCTCTTCCGTCACCAGATTCACCACAAATTCCCCCGTCTTTTTCAGCAGAGAATAAGAGTGGCGCTCCGGCCGCACGGAGATGGACAGCATGGGAGGATCGCTGCAGACCGTGCCTGCCCAGGCCACTGTGATTATATTGTCATGGCCCTCCCCGTCCGTCACGCTGACCATCACCACCGGCAGCGGATACAACATATTTCCCGGCTTCCACAATTCCTTTTCCATTAGATCCTCCTATTAGAGTTCCGCATTTTCCCTACCGGCACACAACACGGGTGATGCATATGCGAACGCCCTGCGTCCGTATATTCCCCACTTTATAGAAAGCGGCCATGTCCCAAGACATGGCCGTCATAGATTCCCTGTTCAGATGACATGCAAATAAGCCAGGATCTGGAACACCAGAGAGCCCAGCGATGCCAGCAATGCCACGGCGGATATTCCCAGCAGCAATCCCATTTTGCCTGCGCCTGCCTTGCTGATTTTCTCCAGATTCTCCGTATGTTTGGCGGCTTCCTCCACCACCACAGCCTGCACATTGCGGTAAACTTTCACATTTTCCTTGTGCACATAGTCGCTGATTGTCTCATTCTGACTGTTGGTACTGTCTTTAAGCAGCATCTGGATATTATCATTGTCCTGCTGCACTTCCCTGATTTTACGGATACCGGCCTCCACCAGTTCATTGATGCCGTCTGTATTGATTTGCGCACGTTCCAGCTTGTCAAGTCCCGCGTTTACCACCTGGTCAATCCGCTCCGCAGACGCGGCAGAAGCCACATCTGCATGCTCCAGTTTGTCCGCCAGTTCCGCAGAAACCTGCTGCAGATGCTCCATGCGGCCGCTCACCTGAAGCGCGTTTTCTATGGCTCCTTCCAGACGCTCAATCACGGCGGCGGAAGCCACACTGGCATGTTCCAGCCGATCCACCATCTCCCCGGAGATTTCACCGGCGTGTTCCAACCTGCTCACAGCGGCCGTGACAGCCGAACTGATATTCTGCAGTTCGTCCAGATAGGCCTCATATTGCTTCACCTGTCCCTGAACCTTATGCAATTCCTCTGCGTCCGCCGCAGTATTCGCCTTTATCATTTCCTGCGCTGTCAGACGCTGTGCCAGTTTGTCGATAAACGTATCCATTTATTTTCCTCCAAGCATCTAAACGTACAAAGCTTTCATTTTATTTTATCATTGTTTCTACAACATTACAACTAAAAAAAACAGCGTCCCTTGAAAATTCTTTGAGACCCCGGTATTTATGCAAAATGTATAATTTTGGTAAAATCAGGCTGTCTGCTTTGTAAGATTCACCAAAGATTTACATGGTGTTCACAGATTATTCATATTTGATTGCTATACTAAGCATACATTAATTAACTAACCAACGCACAGCACAATTGCTAATTTTTTCATAATAGCCCAGACGCCGCAAGGTGTCTGGGCACTCCTCATTTCAGGGAAGCTGCGGGGCAATGACTCATACCGCCTGAATATTCTTGGCATGGCTGATGGCCAGGATCTCCTCGTTCAGGGACAGCATCCTGCTGTCAAGATCCGATACCATCTTGGCGCATTCCACCAATTCACTCTTGATATGTTCCGGGGCATCTCCTTCAAATTTATAATGTATCTTATGCTCCAGGCTGGCCCAAAAATCCATGGCCACCGTACGGATCTGTATCTCCACCTTGGTATCCACTATGCGGTCCGAAAGATACACCGGCACCGTCACAATCATGTGATAACTTTTGTAGCCGCTGGCTTTGGGATAGGTAATATAATTCTTCTCGCATATAATCTGGATGTCCTTCTGCTGCCGGATCATCTTGGCAATCTGATAGATATCGGAAGTGAAGGAACAGATAATCCGAATGCCGGCAATATCGTTAATATACTTCACCATATTGTCAATGGTGGATTCATGACCATGCCGTTTCAGTTTCTTGACAATGCTCTCAGGTGTCTTGATCCTCGCTTTGATATGTTCAATGGGATTATACTGATGCACATGCTGAAATTCGTCATTCAGAATCTCTATCTTGGTTTCCACCTGTTTCAGCGCCGCATTATATACCAGATTGACCTCCTTCCAACTGTCAATTCCATCATCATTATCAACTCGTAATTCCATATGTACTCCTTCTAGCTCCAAAGAACTGTTTTTACTGAGTTCAGTATAACACAAAGTATTCCAAAAATGTATGTTTTTCACAAAATATTAATCCTTTTTTAATAATTGTTGGTGGTTTTTACATGGTTGAAGCCCACTATTTATGTTTATGCGCCAAAAGCAATTTATATTCGGGGAAATAAAAGAATTTGTGCTTTCCCATCTGCTATGATAAAATGGGTTGTGCCGTTGAACTATGGGATTTGAAAAAACACATTGACACGAGGAGTAGAAGAAAATGTTTCGTTTATGGGCAAGAGAATTTGCGGACAACAAAATGCTTCGGGATACCGTGATTGCCGATGACAGCCAGGATACGCGGACTCACAAGATCTTCCGGGCTCTGGATCAGGTCTGTTACGAGTTTGACCTGGGAAAGCCCATCTGGCTGGACGCAACGGTGACAGAATTCAAACGCCACAAAAAAGCCAGGTTCCGCCAGGACAATTTTATAGAGGAGATTCCCTTTGACTATCTGGAAATTCAGGTAATTGAGGAAGATTAAAAAAGTGAGTCCTTATAAAGTTAATTGAAATGTAATGACTTTTACGGTTCAAAAAAGTATTGACATTCTTATCTGTAAGGTGTAGTATTCAAATATATTGAATGTAGTTTCAAAAACTACATATAATGGTTCCAAGAGAATCTTTTGGATATTTGATTGCAGAAAGCGTCCGCCAGTCATACCCGGACCGGACGGCTGTAGAACTCGGAGGTGTCAATATGCAGATTACAATAAGAGAACCGGGCAGCGCCCTGACCCATTTTATCGGCATGATGATGGCCGTGTTTGCCGCCATGCCACTGCTGGTTAAAGCCGCCACATCCGGCGGCAATGTCACGCTGACTGCCATGACCGTATTTATGACCAGCATGATTCTGCTCTACGGCGCCAGCGCCACTTACCACAGCGTGAACCTCACCGGTTCCCGGCTGAAGTTTTTCAAAAAAATTGACCATATGATGATTTTTGTACTGATCGCCGGCTCCTACACCCCTGTATGTCTGATCGTACTGGGCGGCGCGTCCGGCTACGCCTTGCTGGCGCTGGTGTGGGGAATCGCCATCGCGGGTATGCTGATTAAAGCCCTCTGGGTCACCTGCCCCAAGTGGTTTTCCTCGCTGATCTATATCGCCATGGGCTGGGTTTGCGTCCTGGTGTTCGGCCAACTCCTGGATACCCTTCCCACCGCCGCGTTTTTATGGCTGCTGACAGGAGGCATTATCTATACCATAGGCGGCGTGATTTACGCGTTGAAACTTCCCCTCTTCAACGCACACCACAAATACTTTGGTTCCCATGAAATTTTTCACCTGTTTGTCATGGGAGGCAGTATCTGCCATTTTATCTTCATGTACGCCTATGTGGCCTGATCACGCGCATGTGATCTCATGATTCGCCCATGGCAAATATTGATTTATTCACCTTTGCAGAAAAGCCTTGCCGGGCATATCGGTTTTCAGTCCGATATGCCCGGCATTCACGTCAGTCACATTCTTCACGTCAGCGGCGATTATTCGTCATACCCATTGGGGTTCTGGCTCTGCCATCTCCAGGAATCGGCACACATCTCCAGCATGTCATACTGTGCTTCCCAGCCCAACTCTTCCCTGGCCTTGGCAGCATCCGAGTAGCAGGAAGCCACATCCCCCGCCCGGCGGTCTTTGACCGCATAGGGAATCTTGACGCCGCTGGCCGCCTCAAAGTTTTTCACCACGTCCAGCACACTGTAGCCTTTGCCGGTTCCCAGATTGTAAATCTTCAGCCCCGCCTTCTCCCGGATCTTCTTAAGCGCCTTCACATGGCCCAGGGCCAGATCCACCACATGGATATAGTCTCTGACACCGGTTCCGTCCGGGGTGTCGTAATCGTTGCCGTAGACGCTCAGTTGGGCCAGCTTGCCCACGGCCACCTGGGTAATATAGGGCATCAGATTGTTGGGAATGCCGTTGGGATTCTCCCCGATGGTACCGCTCTTATGGGCCCCGATGGGGTTGAAATACCGCAGCAGGATCACATTCCACTGGGGATCCGCTTTCTGGATGTCGGACAAAATCTGCTCCAGCATGGACTTGGTCCAGCCATAGGGATTGGTGCACTGTCCCTTGGGACATTCCTCGGTGATGGGCACAAAGGCCGGATCACCGTATACCGTGGCGCTGGAAGAAAAGATCAGGTTCTTCACTCCGTTTTGACGCATCACATCCACCAGGGTTAATGTACCGGCGATGTTGTTCTCATAGTACTCCCAGGGCTTCTGGACAGACTCACCCACCGCCTTGAGCCCGGCAAAATGGATCACCGCATCCGGCTTCTCTGCGGCAAAGATTTTCTCCAGGGCCGCCCTGTCCAGAATATCCGCCTTGTAGAAGGGCACCGCCTTCCCTGTCAGCTTTTCCACCCTCTGCAGGACTTTCTCGCTGGAATTGCTCAGATTGTCCACTACCACTGCCTCATAGCCCGCATTCTGCAGTTCCACCACGGTATGGCTGCCGATATAACCCGCACCGCCTGTCACCAATATTTTCATAGATTCTTCTCCGATCCGCCGCGCCTGTGCGGCATGTTGCCATTATTCGTTCCGCATCCTTACGGTCCGCGTCTACAGTTCCACACCGTTCTCCTGAAGCAGCGCCCGGGCGCTCTCCACGGAATCAATCCCCGTCTTGTTCTTGATGGGCGCAAACTCCCGGTTTCTCTCGACCTCGTAGGGCAGACAGCTATCCATCTGATGAATCATATCCAGCACCAGATTCTCAAACTTATAACCGTTGGGTTCCTGGGGTTTTACCGGTTCTCCCTTCTCGTCCAGACAGGGAATCTTCTTCTCCACCACATGCAGGGGCAGGCTGCCGTCCAGAAGCTGCTCCAGCGCGGATACCCGGAACAAATAGTTCAGGATCACACCGAAATTGTAGGCCGGTTCCCCTTTCTCATCCCTGGCGTCCATCAGTTCCTGTGTCAGATCATAGTACTCCACAATGGAAGGCCGTCCGTCCTCCAGGCACATCACGCCCACCTTCTCATCCGGAGCATTCTTGCGCACCACTTTGGCTCCCACATCGCAGTTCCTCTGAATGGTGGCGCCTATGAAACAGGGATCCGCAATCCGCTGCAGCACATTGTCCACCGCAAACACATTGATCCACTCAATGCCTTCCGCCTTAACCATGTCCAGCAGGCCCGCGTTCTTCATGGAGACAAACCAGCCGCCGTTGCCGTTGGGGGAGGTGGCCAGCCTGCCCTTCTCCTCCAGATAAATCTTGCCCTCATAGTCCGTGGCCGCTGCCATCTCCTGTCTGAAGAAATGCACGAATTCCGGGTTATATCCAAAAAATGCCTTCTCCTGCATGAACTTAATCGTGGTATCGTTGTTCTTCTCGCTGGTCATGACAAAGAGATGGATCCAGCAGCCGCTCTGCCTCACCACATCCATCAAATTGTTGACCAGGCACTCAAATATGTACAGCTCTCTGGTGACGCCCACATTGTACATGCACTTGGGATTGTCGGAACCCAGGCGGGTGCCCATCCCCCCTGCCAGCAGCACCGCACCTACCTTACCGTCCCGGATGGCCTCAAGGCCCGCGGCTGTAAAGCCCTTTCTGTTGGCGGCGATCTCCTCCAGTTCCATGGCTGCAAGAGGGGTAATCTTCCCCTTTTGAACCAGTTCTTCCTTGTGCATGCAGGAGGCCAGTATGCTCATGTCCGTCTCTGCAATCTGCTGAAGCAGCGCTTCACGGCCTGCCTCATCCAGTTCCTCATAATACTTCAGTACATGCTCCTGACCGAACCGGGCCAGTTTCTGTTTTGCCTCTGCCAATGTCATAGCGGTCTCCTTTTTTCTAAGAATATGGTTTACTGTTTCTCTCTTCCTTAATTATACCACTTTTTCCTGCCGCCGCAACCATTTAAGGGCGAATATCCCCTTCTTTTCTCACAGGGACAGGCCCGCGAAAAAATCATTATGTCCCAGCTGTTCCTGCTGGTAGCGCAGAAATCCCGCCCGCAGCCGGGGCTGGTCTTCCCCCATCTGTCGGATCATGGACTCTATGTTTTCCCTGCCGGCACAGCCCAGCCCCAAGAACAGCTGCACATACTCGGGACGTTCCTCTCCTTCCGCCAGTACCACCTGCCAGGTCTCCTCGCTCTCACAGCCCATGGTGTGAGAGATCAGATATTGCTCCAGATATTGCCGCATATCCGGCGAAAGCCCCTCCCCGCACAAGAGACGCAGCATGGCCAGCCGCACCTTCTTCTGCCTCTTGGCCCGCAAAAAGGCGTCCAGGTCCGTGCTTCCGTAATCCTCCTCGCCGCACAGCACCTGACGGGAATAGCCCTCCTGATCCCCGGCCCGCATCACCGCTTCCAGCCGCAGGTCCCATTTCCGCAGCCACTCCGGGCTGCCCACGGCTTTAGGCTCCAGCAGATAGTAGGCTTCCATCTGTATCACGGCCGCCGCCAGCAGCCGGCCCACCTCCGGCGTCCACGCCCGCCGCTCCCCTCCCTCCGCGTCCGGGCAGACACCCTCCACGCAGTCCAGATGTCCGCAGTCCAGAAACAAAGCCTTCCCCAATCGGTCGCATCCCGCCGGAAGAAGAACTCTTTCCAGGTTGTTGCAATAGGCAAAAGCCCAGTCTCCGATGCTGCGCAGCCCTGGGGGCAGACAGATCTCCCGCAGATTTTTTCCGCTGAGAAATGCCTTTCTTCCCACGGCAGTCACGGGGCTGTCCCCGATGCGCTCCGGCACCCGGGCCAGCCATCCCCGCCCCTGCCAGCCGGTGATACACGCACCCTCCGGCTCCACAATGTATCGCAGACTGCCGTCCCCTGTGTTATACTCATACTCTTTCATATCTGCCTCTCCATATATGACATGGCCGCACCCGTGTTGCCGCCTGCTCCCCCAGGTCTCCTCCGGCCGCCGCTCAGTCGATAAATAATTCCCCAATCTGGGCTTGTATCTGGCTCTGCCGCTCCGAAAGCATCAGATCCTGACTGTGGCGCTGGTAATCCGGGCTGCCGAAAGCGGCGATAAATCCTGCCCCTGCGCTGCTCACGGTCAGTTCCGTCACCAGGATCAGCATTTCATTGCCCTCCGCAAAAGCCTCCTGGGCAAAGACAAACAGATGGTGCAGCTCCCCTTGCACCCGCTCCGTCTCCCGCTTCATGGCGGCAACCGCCGCCTCATACTGTCCCTTCACTGCCCCGAAAGCGGTTTCCCAGGTCTCCTCCGGCGCCGCTGCCTTTCGAGCCTGCTCCAGGAACTGCAGCACCTTTTTGTGTCTGCGGCGGTCCTCCCTGGACAGAGTGCCCGCCCGGTCCGCGGCAAACATCTGGCCCCGCCGGTTCTCCTCCAGCCGCTCCATGCAGGCCGCCACACGGCCAGGTCCGGCATCCGCACCAGCCGTATTTTTTACCGCCAGCAGCAGGGCGCGGGTATCCGTCAGGAACGCGGCCTGCTCCATCACCTCCTGCATGTCCGCCAGCATCCGGTCCAGCAGCATCCCCACCAGGGACAGCCGTTCGTCGAAAGCCGCCTCCCTGGCCCGGGCAATGGCCTGCACAGGCGGCCTGCCCTCCAGGATTTCCTGGATCCGATAATCCTTTTTGTATTTCCTGTATAAATCATAATAGGCCGTAAATTCCCGGACGATCCGATCGTTACGGATATACTGTCCCACCAGGGTCTCGTCCACGTTGAGACTCTCCTCCTCATAGTGGTACAGAATCTGGGACAAGTCTTCCCAGCCCCGGGCGGTCACATAGCTGCGCCCCTTGGCGGTGGTCTCCATATGGTAAAAATACTCTTTCTTCAGATCCAGGAAATTCAGAACCGCGCTGTGCAAATGACGTTCCAGCGCATATTCCTTCCAAGTGCGATAGTCCGCCTCCACCTCCATGATCTTCAGCCGGTCCATGGTCACCACGTCAAACTCCCGGACGGATTTGTTGTACTCCGGCGGATTGCCCGCGGTGACAATCACCCAACCCTCCGGCACCCGGTGACGCCCGAACACTTTATACTGCAAAAACTGCAGCATGGCCGGGGCCAGGGTCTCCGACACACAGTTGATCTCGTCCAGAAACAGAATCCCTTCCCGGACGCCGCTCTCCTCCATGATCTCATAAATCGCCGCGATAATTTCGCTCATGGTATACTCGGAGATATCATAGGACTGACCGCCATAAGTCTTGTGGGCGATAAAAGGAAGGCCCAGCGCCGACTGGCGGGTGTGGTGGGTCATGGAATAGGACACCAGCGCAATCCCCATCTCCTGGGCCACCTGTTCCATGATGGCGGTCTTGCCGATGCCCGGGGCTCCCAGCAGGAAGATGGGCCGCTGGCGCACCACGGGAATACAATACTCCCCGAACTCGTCCTTTTTTAAATAGATATTCACGGAGTTCTTGATATACTCCTTCGCCTGTCTGATATTCATATCCATTCCTTTCCCGGCAGCCCGCCGCCTTACAGTTCACTCTCAATCACGACTTTCATACTCCAGGGGGGGACCGGCTGACGCGCTTCGTCCTCCTCCAGGAACGCAAAGATCACATCATAGCCGGGCATCCTCTGAGGATAAATGCCGTAGCCGTCAGTGAAATAGATCAATCCTTTCAGATTCTCAAATTCTCCCTGTTCCAACAGCCTGTCCACATAGTCGAACACCGGCCGGAAGTCCGTGGCCCCAAAGCCCTGCAGCTTGCCGTGGGTCAAAAACGCCTGAAAATCCTCATCACAGGTAATCCTGGTGTCACTCTGTACTTCATTGTCACACTGTATGATATGCACATTGATTCTGGTAAAAAAATTCTCGGCCCCCTTCAGCAGGGAGTAGGTCTTGTTCAAAAACTCCTTCACCACCGGCCCCCGGCAGGATGCGGAAGTGTCCAGAGCAATGACGAATTCTTTTACCTTCCTGGCATCCTTATACTCCAGGGGTTCGATCAGGGGCATGTTGCCGTACCGTTCCAGCCCATAGGTATAATAAATATAGTCAAATTCCTCATCGTTGACCGTCAAGTCCTCTCCCATCACGGTGAAGCGCCTGAGTATGGCGCTGTAATCGTACCGGTCCCGGGTGGCCTCCGCCAGATTTTTCTCCAGTCCCTGGGTGTGGGCCCGGCCCCTGGTAAAGGACTTCAGATCCGCTTTTACCCGCTCGCTGATCTTCCGCCACTGTTCCGGAGTCATCTGTACTTCCCCCCGGGGCGTCCACCGCTCATGACTGTCCCGGTAAAACAGCCGCAGCAGATCCTGCCGCTCCCCGGGCCCCATGGGGTTGTGCCTCATATATTTATAAATCCGTTCCGCCGTCAGGGCCCCTGCGTCCTCCTGCCAGACCCGCAGTTTTCCCCGGGCCTCCGCATCCGTGTCCAGGGCCGCAATGGGCAGACCCATCTCTAGGATCACGCCCTCCACTGCCAGATCCGCCGCCAGGTCCCACAGCTCCCGCTCCACCTTGTCATAGGCAAAGCTGTGGAAAAAAATACAGTGCAGCAGCAGATGCAGCATGCTGCGGGTCACCAGCCGGGGGTCCCTTTGATATAATCGCAGCACATATTCCGGGTCATACCACACAGTGCTGCCATCGGTGGCGATGCAGCCTGCCGCCTCCCCGGCCTGCCACGAAAGTTCCATCATGGCCACATCCAGAAACCGCAGGGACACCAGTATATTGTCTCTGGACAGAGCAAGCACCTGCTCTGCCAGTTCCCGGACTTTCCGCCGCTTCTCCTTTGGCATTTCCTTCTGTCTCTCTTCCACGCCCGCCGCCTTTCTCCGTCTCCCGGATCCCAATTACCCTATTTAGTGTACTGGAAAAAACAGAAAATATCAAGCCGTCCTCACAAAAGTAGTAACAAAGAGGCTTGCGTATTTGAGTCAAACAGATATAATTGAAACTATGTAAGCAAATTGCATACGAGGAGGAAAATTTATGAGCGTCATTAAGGTTGAAAGCCTGGTCCGTGATTATGGAGGCGGAAAGGGTGTATTTGACATATCCTTTCATGTGAAGCAGGGGGAAGCCTTTGGATTTCTGGGGCCCAATGGGGCCGGCAAAACAACCACCATACGCCATTTAATGGGATTTCTGAAGCCCAAGTCAGGAAGTTGTACCATGGGCGGTCTGGATTGTTGGAGAGACAGAGACAAAGTGCAGGCAAGGCTGGGCTATATTCCCGGCGAAATCAGTTTTTTTGAAGATATATCCGGCGCGGAGTTTCTGAAATTCATCGCAGAATACCGCAGAATCGGCACCCAGAACCGTAAGGGGGAACTGCTGGAACGTTTTGAATTAAACCCCAAAACCAAAATAAAAAAGATGAGCAAGGGGATGAAGCAAAAACTGGGAATCGTTGCCGCTTTTATGCATGACCCGGATATTCTGATTCTTGATGAACCCACCAGCGGACTTGACCCGCTGATGCAAAGCAGGTTCATTGATTTGATAGCGGATGAAAAAAAGCATGGCAAGACGATTCTGATGTCAAGCCATATGTTTGAGGAAGTCGAAAGAACCTGCGACCGCATTGGAATCATACGGCAAGGCAGAATGGTGGCTGTTGATGACGCCGCTGCGCTGCGTGAACGTCATACCCGCAATTATACCGTAACCCTGGCAAATGAGTCTGATGCCCAGGCATTTGCCGCGGATTTCAGCGGTATACAAAACGGATTGGAGGTTACGGTTACCACAAAGCAAAGTCTGGAAGAAATCTTTATGAATTATTACGGAGGTGAGAAGCATGATGAGCATGGCGCTGTATAAACGTGAAATGAAGGGAAGCATAAAGCTGCTGATCATTTTCAGCGCAATCATTACCATGTATGTTTCCATTATTATCAGTATGTACGATCCCGAACTGATGAAAACCTTAGACAGTTTTGTGGAAGTCATGCCAGAATTGATGGCCTCGGTGGGTATGAAAGCATCCGCGGCGACTCTTCTGGGCTTTATGGTATCCTACCTCTATGGCTTTATACTGCTGATTTTTCCCATGCTATTCTGCATCCTGCGCGGAAATGCCCTGATTGCGAAATATGTGGATAAGGGCTCCATGGCTTTGTTGGCGGCTGCGCCTGTAAAACGGCGCGCCATTGCCTTTACCCAGATGATGGTGCTGGTAGGCGGCATTTTGCTGCTGGTTCTTTACACCACAATCCTGGAATTGATTTGCGCCGCAGGCGTTTTCCCGGGAGAACTGGATGTGAAGGCGCTTTTTGCGCTGAACGGCGGACTGCTGTGCCTGCATTTGTTTATTGGCAGCATATGTTTTCTTTCTTCCTGCATATTTTCAGATACAAAATACAGCATTGCTTTCGGAGCAGGGGTGCCCATATTCATGTATGTATTGCAGATGCTTGCCAATGTGGGCGGCAAAGCGGAAAAAGCAAAATATTTTACTTTCTTTACCCTGTTCCATGCTGATGGCATCATTGCAGGCGAAAGCAAAGCCATGGCAGGTATATTTATTCTCCTGACAGGCGCCGCGGTATTTTTCGCATCGGGCCTCCTGATATTTGACCGAAAAGACCTGCACATATAGCAAAGGCCCCTGTTTTTGCCCATAAAAGGGCCGGACTCTTTTCAAGTCCGGCCCTTTTCATATGGCGCTATGTATGACGCCACACTTACTTCTTACCCTTCTTTTTCAGATCCGTCAGATAGTTGATCAACTCGTCGATCTCCTTCTCCTTCCCGGGACCTTCCTCATCCAGTTCCAGCAGCCCTGCCAGGATGGCCGTCTTGCTGATAATGGTATGGAAATTCTTGATATCCCCCAGAAACTTCTCCACCAATACTTCCTTGGACTTTGCTGTGGGGCCGAAGGTTCTGCTCAGCACATTGCCGCTGTGGGTAACACCTTTCACCTCTACCAGCTCGGCTGCCAGCATCTTGCGAAGCACGGCCTGTACGGTGCTCTGGGTCAACTCTTCACCGGAATTGACAATCTCGGTGGATGTCAAAGCCCGCTCATTCTCATGCAGAATCTTTAACACCTCAAGTTCTCTCGGATTCAGTTTCATACTTCGTCTCCTTTCGTATTTTTTTACTAAGGCTATTATAATACATTGTGTAAATTTTCGCAATACTTTTTCTTTGGTATAATATGCTAAATTTAAATTTTTTTCAGAGTATGCCTTGTATGAAACTGCCACTACGATTTTTTCAGGATATAATGAAAGACTTCCAAGCGGGTAAATCCCATCTGCTTTAATTTATCCAGGGATTTTCGAATATTTTCTTCCGTATTATAGCCCGGAATGCGGGGAATACGGATCTGCACCCTGTCCGGGGGCAGGCATGCCGCCAGCCGCCGCAGATTCTCCTCCAGAGGGTCCTGGGGCTGACCGGTGTAAGAGGCATATACTTCCCGGTCCAAATCCTTGATATCTACAATGAAATGGTCCGCCGCTTCCAACACCTGCTCCAGGTTTTCGGGCGGCACATGCAGGGAAGTTTCCACCGTCAGACGCCAATCCGGGCCGCAGACCTGCCGGAAAGCGGCGATAAAAGCAGCGTGGAGCAGCGATTCCCCGCCTCCGAAAGTCACGCCTCCTCCCGTGGACAGGAAGTAAAGATTGTCTATCTTAACCTTATCATATAATTGTTCCGGCGTTAATCGCATGCACTTCTCCAGAGTGGATGGCCGCCAGGCATGGGGATTGATGCAGTATCGGCACTGCAAAGGGCAGCCGTAGGCCCCCACCAGCGTAGTCACTCCCTGCCCGTCCGTAACCAGCCGGTGACGCGCTATGGAGAAAACAGGAAGCATGACACTCAAGGCGCATCCTCCCCGGAGGCTCCGTTTTCCACGTCGGTATCCGTTTCCTCCAGAGGGGCAATGTCACCCTGCAGTTCCTCCACCATTCCTTCCACATTCAGATCCGGCATCTCCGTGAAAGGCTCTGCCTCGCTTATGTTTCCTGCAATTTCAAGGTCGCTTCCGTTTTCCGGGCTCTGAAAAAAGTCCGGCACGCTGTCCATGGGACTGCAGGCCGTGAGACCCGCGCACACAGAGGCGGAAATCCCCACCACCGCCACGGCCTTGCCCAGCCCCTTCCTGATGGCCAGTTCCCGCTCCAGATAGCGCAGTTCCGCCTCACATTTCGGGCAGGTTCCCCTGCACTCCCCCTGGTAAGTACACTGTGACACCGCAAATGGGATATCATTCTCCCGGGCGATCTGTCCGCGTATTTCCTTTAAAGCCCGGCATTTCTCTTTTCCTCTCATAATTTGCCTCCCTATTTGTAGATAAACGACTCCTGCAGCTCTTATCTCAACTGTCAGATATTATTGGTAAATCGTTACAAATAAAATAGAAATTTCTTATATTTTTCTAAACTTATTGCAAAATCCCCACTCTCTATCGTATAATGGAGCCATGAGAAAAAACACAAGAACCCTATTCATCACACTTATCGCAGTCGGCATATGCTGTCTGGCGACGGCGGGAGGGATCCTGCTGTACCGCCACCAGATGGACAGGCAGGCACAGGAGACGCTGGAAGCCCTTCGGGCCTCGGCGGAAAGTTACACACAGCAGGTTCCCGAAGGAACGGAAGAAACTCCCGCGGCAGATACCCCGTCAGACATCCCGGAGCAGGATATGTCCGGCGAAGCGCCGCCCCAGGAGACTCCCGGCCCCACTCCCCTTCCCACCCCGGAGCCGGTGGAGAACCCTTATCAGGACAGTTTTCTGGCCAATGAGGATATGGCGGCCTGGCTGGTGGTACCGGACACAAAGATGGATTATCCCGTGATGTGGACCCCCCGGGACGAGAATTATTATCTCCGCCGGGGCTTTGACGGCAAAAGCAACCAGAACGGCTGCCTGATCCTGGACACGGACAGCTGCGTGGATCCCATTACCACCAACCTGATTATCCACGGCCACAATATGAAATCAGGGGCCATGTTCGGCGAGTTGGACAAGTATCAGGAAGAATCCTATTTCCAGGAACACCGGGAAATGATGCTCCACACCGAGGACGGGCTTCACACCTATGAGGTGATTGCCGTGTTCCCCTCACAGGTCTACAAAAAGACCGATCAGGTATTTAAGTTTTACCAGTTTTTCCAGGCGGACACCCAGGAAGAGTTCGATTATTTCTATGACAATATCAAAGAACTCTCCCTGTATGACACCGGGGTTACAGCCGAGTTCGGAGATCGGTTCCTGACTCTCTCCACCTGCTCTTACCATGTAGACCGGGGACGGTTTGTGGTGGTGGCCAAAGAAACAGGATACGAGGACATTTACGCCCCCTTCCGCTGATTTCCAAAGATTTGTCACCGGCTTTCGCGCGGCCTCATGACCTGCGGGAGCCAGACAACAGTATCAATCAAATTTTAGGAGGTTAATAACATGAAGAGACTGAAAAAAATTGTTTCCCTGTTTGCGGCGGCAGCCCTGCTGGTTCTGGCCCCCGGCGTAAAACAGGCGCAGGTTTCCGCTGCGGAACCTGTCACCTATTCCCTGAAATATGTGGAAGAAAGCGGCGAATGGCGTTTCCAGGAAGGTCCCTGGGACGACTATCGGGGCCACAGGGAATTGTACTACATGAAACAGGCCCTGAAAGACGGCGACCTGGTGGTAATTGAGGGTGGCAGCCATGGACTGACCCTGGATCTGCCCGTAAATCTGGGCAATCTCACCTTTAAGCAGGCATACAGCGCCTCCGTCACTGTGAAGGGTGCGGATAATGTATATGTACTGCGGGACAGCACGGCTTCCATCACCGGCAATGTAGTAAATGCCCATGTGTACGACAATGCCATCGCCAATTTCAACAACAATGTGACCAATCTTTATATCACCAAGGAACGGGATGCCCTGCAGACCGTGGCTGTGGTGGGTACGGTGTCTTATGTAAAGACCGGCGATGCCGAGAAGGTATACAGTGAACTTTACAATTTCCAGGCCAACTCCTTCCGGCAGGAAAAGGGCGTACTGAAGACGGATGCCAGCCAGTTCAGCATCCTGCCCACCGTGGTTCCGCCGGTTCTGCCTGTGGATCCCAACACCCCTGCCTTGCCGGTGGCTCCCGTAGATCCCACAACTCCCGTAGCGCCGGTTACACCGGTAGTTCCTGTAACACCGGTAGTCCCTGTGGTTCCCACTGCGCCCTCCGACAGTCTCTATGACGATGTACCCAAGACAGGAGAGCCTGTGGCTCTGCCCGGCCTGCTGGTCATGGGCGCCGGCCTGTGCTTTGGCGGAGCATATCTGCTCAAAAGAAAGAACGCGTAATCTATATTAGTAAAGCAGGGCCAGCCCCCAACGGGTCTGGCCCTATAATTATGCTTTTTTCTTTCGATTTCTCTGTACCACAGCACTCTTAAACGCTTTCCTCATCGCCGGGGACAGTTCCTGGCAATCTTCATCAAAAGTGATTGGATTTTTTTTTGCCTCTTCTACTTCTCTAAGCTGCTCTTCTGTAGGTCGCTGTCCATTTTCAATAATAAATGTTCTGATCATAATAAAGACTCCTTTCCATACTCGTTGCAAGTCGAGCCGATATCATTCGGATTGTTTCCTTTTTTTCTGTAAATACTACGAATAGAACATCTCCAACCTTCCCGATTGCAATGTATCTGTCTTCATCCACACTGTGTTCAAAGTCAAACATTTCTATATAATTTGGATCATCAAAAACGTGTGCGGCCGTCTCAAACGATATTTTATGTTTCTCTTTATTTATAATATTTTTATTCTCGTCCCATTCAAACTTCATTATACATTGCCCCTTTACTTCTATCAGTATCATAGCACAAAGCAAGCAATTTTACACTATCTTTTTCCACCTAATCCTGCATTATATCTGATACTGGCAAAAATCCGCAGGATAGTTTACTTCCTATCCCACGGACATTCATTACCCATACATATCAATTATCCATTTTATTTAATAAATCCGAAAGCGGTTTGAAAGTATATCCCATCTCCTCCCATTTGGTCAGCAGTTCATCCATAATCTCTCCGTTGGTCTGGGAAGTACTATGTAAGAGGACAATGGCCCCGGGGTGAATCCGGGAAAGAAGTTTGTCAAAGGCTTCCTCTTTGGTGGGCTGTTTATCCTGATACCAGTCCACATAAGCCAGGCTCCAGAAAAAAGTGGCATACCCCATCTCCTGGGCCATCTTCAGATTCTCGGTGCTGTATTTTCCCTGGGGCGGCCTGTAAAACGGCGTCATCTCCTGCCCGGTGATTTCCTTATACAGGGCCGCCACATCGTTCATCTCCTTGGCAAAGGTTTCCTTGTCTAAGATACCGGACATATCCGGGTGATGGTAGGTATGGTTTCCCACTGTGTGTCCCTCCGCCACCATCCGCTTTATCAGTTCCGGGGCGGATTCCAGATAATGTCCCACCACAAAGAAGGTGGCCGTGGCATTGTGTTTTTTCAGAGCGTCCAAAATGGGTTCCGTATTGCCGTTCTCAAATCCCGCGTCAAAGGTCAGATAGATCACCTTGTCCTGGGCATTGCCCACATAGTAAGCGTTGTACTTGGCCAGTTCCGCAGCGGATGCGTTGCCGCTGGGCTGGCTGCCCTCCTGGCCAAATCCCAGGCCCCAGTTCTCCGGCGAGCGGGCTATTGAGGAGGCTGCCGCCGTGCTGTGGGTGGCGGCCCCCACCGCCCTTCCCAGCAGAAACATGGCCAGCAGAAATACCGCCGTCAGCGCGATCCTGGGATAGTCCAGCTTCTTCCAGTCCACATCCTTCCATTTCCATTTTTTAATTCGTTCCAGCATCATGACTCCCGATACTTTTTTAGCTAATATATGTATTTGGAAGGAAAATAAGACCATTATACTATACCGCTCAATTCCTGATACAGCCGCTTGGCATAGCTGTCCGTCATGCCGCAGATGAAATCCGTCACCAGAAGCAGGCGCAGATACAACTTCTCCTCCGGGGATTTATTCTGGCTGTAATGCCGGTAAATAGCTTTATAATTGTCCGAGACCAAAGCCATCAGTTTGGTCTGTACCGCCGTCATGGATTCCCCGCTGTCATACACGATGGCGGCATCCACAAAGCGCTCCAGCAAAAATCCCAGAATGGTTTCGGCAGCGATCTCCAACTTGTAGATGGGTTCCGAAATAAAGGCGTACCGATAGGCAATGTCTCCCAGGACCTGCGCCATCCCGGCGCATTCGCCTTCCGCCAGCAGTTCCTGCCGGTAACTGCCCTCCATAATGGCCTCGTAATTGGCGGCAAATTGTTCCGTTGCGCAGGCCAGGAGTTCTCCCTGCACCCGCACAATCCAGTTCTGTACCGCATAGGTCTCGGGATCGGAAATCCCCCGCTCCTGTCCCTTTTTATACCGTTGCTCCAGTGCATCTACCAGTTCTCTGTATTTTTCCCCTTCGCCCTGCTCCTGTTTCCGCAGTTCCCTCACCAACTGCCGATAAGTGATACAGCCCTTTTTAAAGGCATCCTCCACATCTGCGGTTTTGTAGGCGATATCATCCGCCGCCTCCAGCACGAATGCCAGGGGATGTCTGCGTCCTTCGGTTCCCAGGGTATGCTGAATCTGCTCAAACAACTCTTTTTCCGCATAATAATAGCCCATCTTTTTTGTGCGGATGTCCCCGCTGTCTTTTCGAATTTCCAGAGAGGATACCGGGTATTTGATGATGGTGCCCAGCAGCGCCTGAGTCAGGTTCATGCCATGTTCATCCACCAGAAAGTGGAGTTTGGACACCAGCCGCAGGGCCTGGGTATTGCCCTCAAAGGCATAAAAATCTTCCTGCATCTGTTCGGACAGCAGTTCTGTCAAAGGCCGCTGCCATAACTGCAGACTTCCCATATGCACCCGGAACCACTCCCGAATCACCATCTCTCCAAAATGCCCAAAGGGCGGATTTCCGATATCATGCAGCAGCCCGGCACATTGCAGAATGTCGCAGATATAGCCCTGATACTCCGGCAAAAAAGCGGGGTCCTTTACCTCCTGCAGGATTCTCTGGGATATATTCTGCCCCAGGGATTTGCCGAAGGAAGATACCTCCAGGGAGTGGGTGAGCCGGGTGCGGATAAAATCGCTCTTATCCAGCGGAAAAACCTGGGTCTTATCCTGCAGCCGCCGAAAGGAAGCGCTGCCGATGATCCGGTGATAATCCTTCTCGTATTCAGTTCTCAGGTCTCCAGACCCGCTCCGCCCAGACACCGGGCGAATCCGTTCATCGCTAAGCAGCCTGCTCCACTCCATGGCAAAACTCCCCTTTATAATAAATCTTCCCCGCATCCCTTACAAAGCCGGACGCTCTCTACCCCTTTAGCCCCCTGGCCTGGCGGTCCATATCTTCCACCACGATATCATAGATTTCTCCCAGACCTGCACAGTACTCCAGCAGCTGCCAGGGCTCGTTGGTATGGAAATGTATCTTGATCAATTCCTCATCCCCCACCGCCAGCAGGCAGTCCCCTTTAAAATGCGTTGTGATATAATCGTTGACAGCGTCCTCGTCCAGGTTCTGCCCCTCGATCAGTAGTTGTGTGTCATAGCGAAATTCCAATGGTTCCATAAGTCATTCTCCTTTTGATACGGCAGCCGCGTTTTGCGCAGGGACGCCGCTATTGGCTTTGCTGCAGGTTGCATTGTCTGAAAATCCTCCACAGCATAAATACGGCGGCGGCGGCCAGCACCATCTCCGCAAAGGGCTGGGCATAGGGCAGGCCGTACAGAGGAAACAGCCAATTCAGCACAAAGAGAGCCGGGATTTCCAGCACGATTTTGCGCAGCAGGGCAAAGACCAGAGCGTATTTTCCCTTGCCCAGGGCCTGGAATACTCCCACCGCCAGAAAATCCATGCCCAGAAAGGGCATGGTGATGCTGAAGCCCCGCAAAAACTCTGTGCCATAAGCGATGATGGACTTGTTCTCCATAAAGGCTCCGGTCAGCCCCGCCGAGAAAATCCAGAACAGAGCCATAACGGCAAACAGCCCCGGCATCATAATCTTCATGGCGAAGGTAATGGCCTTCTTCATCCGGGGATGATTGCCGCTGGCATAGTTGTAGCTGATCAGCGGCATAATGCCCTGGGAAAAACCCAGCGCGATCTGCAGAGGCACCATACTGATCTTCTGGGAGATGCCCATGGCCGCCACCGCGTCCGCCCCATACTCGGAGGTGAAATTGTTCAGGATCGTCATACCCGTCACATTCAGCAGATTCTGGATGGAAGCGGGAATCCCCACGCCGCAGATGCCCAGGATAATGGCCTTGTTCCAGCCCAGCATCCGGGGATTCACGCACACATAGGTGCTTTTCCGCTTCACATACAGCAGTATAAAGAAATAAGCGCAGGCGGCACAGTTGGACAAAAAGGTGGCCAGCCCGGCCCCCGCCGCCCCCATGCCAAGCCCCCAGGGCATGATAAATATAGGATCCAGCACAATGTTCAGCAGACATCCGCTCATGGTGCCGATGCTGGCGTGGAAAGAGGCTCCCTCGGAGCGCACCAGATAGGCCAGCACCACATTGAGGATGGCCGGAACCGCACCGCAGGACACCGTCCACAGCATATAGGCCGCCGTGGCAGGCGTGGTGGCCTCATCCGCCCCCAGCAGTACCAGCAGAGGCCCCTTGCCCAGGGTACAGAGCGCCGCAAACAGAGCCCCGCAGAAAAGGGCACAGTAAAACCCCATGGCCGAACTCCTGCGCACCATATCATATTCCCGGCGCCCCAGGGCACGGCTCATCATACTGGAAGTTCCCACCCCAAACAGATTGTTTACCGCATTGAATGCCAGCAGCACCGGGGCCGCCAGCGTCACCGCCGCATTTTGCAGAGGATCATTCAGCATCCCCACAAAATACGTATCCGCCAGATTGTACAGCACCATCACCAGACTGCTCAGAATGGTGGGAACCGCCAGATTTGCCACTGCCTTGGGGATGGGCATGGTTTCAAACAAAAGAGTTTTGTTGGCCGCCTGTGCCTTCATTTCAATCGCCTTTCTTAATTAGAGTACCGCATAATGCCGGAAAAAAGTTTCAGTGCGTTTTCCCACGTCCCTGCCGGGCGCCGGCCACGGAGTAATAGCATTTGTCGCAGAGGGAACTGCGGGCTCCGATTGGCAGCAGCTTGCCGCAGTAATTGCAGCGGCGCAGGTAGAAGGTTTTACTCTTGCCCAGTTCCGACAGAATGATATCCTCTGTCTTTAAGCGTTCCTCCACCACCCGTTCCTCATTCATGATTTTGCCGAAACGCACGGAAAACTGGTTGTAGAGGTCCAGCAGCTTGTAATAGGTCTCCGCCCGCTCCAGCCGGGTATCCCCTCTGACTTCGTCAAACACGGGAAACCGAATAGATATATCCGCCGTGTAGGTCTTGCAGTAGTACCGCCACATGGCCATGCATTTCTCGTTGCCCAGATCCACATCGCAGGAGATCATGTTATAGAGTTCCCTCTTGTCGTCAAAGCCTGCGATGCTGTCCCGGATGCCGTACAGATTCTTGTATTTGATCAGCATCTCCTTGATGTCCATCTTGCGGTAAACATCCAGGTTTGGCTTGATATTGTACCAGGAAGTAAGGATCTGGTCGATGGGCTGGTCAATGTCCAGCAATACCTGGGGAAAACCGATGATGGCATACTCAATGGTATGCTTCATGGGATATACCCGCTTAATATGTTCCAGTCCCGTCTCGGTGGTGGCCGTCACATAACCCACATCGTACATGCCCCGGCGCCCCGCCCGGCCCGCGATCTGCCGCACCTCAAACTCATTCAGGGGCCGCCGCCCCTTGCCGTCGAATTTGACATGTTCCATGAACACAATGCGCCGGATGGGGAGATTGACTCCCAGGCCGATGGCGTCCGTGGCCACCACCACATCATTTTCCCCGTTCAGAAACATCTCAAACTGCTTCCTTCTGATCTGGGGCGGCAGATTGCCATAGATCACGCTGGCCTTTACACCCTGGAGTTCCAGCCGGGCCGCCACATCCAGTACCATCTTTTTGGAAAAAAGAATCAGGGCGTCCCCCTTGGTCAGGTCGTTGTCAATGTCAAAGGGCTTGTCCTCGAATACCAGTTCCGTGTTCCGCTCATGGCGCACAATGTCATACTTGGCATGGCAGCGCTTCAGAATCCGGCGGATGATATTCTCCGCCTCCGGCGCCATGCAGATATGCACCTCTTTGGCCTTGATACCCATGACCAGCCGGGACCAGGCATGCCCCCGGAAGGGGTCGCTGATCATCTGGGCCTCGTCTATAACGGCCACGTCATACTCCAGGTCCAGATCCACCATCTCCGCAGTGCAGGCCGCCACCCGGCTGTCCTGTCCGATGTGCTGTTCCTCTCCGGTGATCATGGAGCAGGGCACTTCCGCCGCCAGCAGCTTGTCATAGATCTCCAGCGCCAGCAGACGCAGTGGACCGGCATACACACCGCACTTCGCCTTTTTCAGCCGCTCCACGGACTCATAGGTCTTGCCGCTGTTGGTTCCGCCGATGTGCAGGATGAAGCGCCTCTCCATGGCCAGGGCCTGGGTGTACTCCACCTCCGCGTCCGTCTGCACCATACCCAGTATGGCCTTGCGCAGTTCCTTCTCCGACGCCTTCAGATACTTGTTGTACAGATCGCCGATGCCGGAGGAAACCAGATTGATTTCCCCATGCTCCAGCAGATACCCGGCAAATCTCTCGCTGTGGGCGCAGCCGTCTATATAAGTCAGATCCATGGAGATGATCTGTCTTCTGGTTTTCTCCATGTCCCGCAGTTGCGCCGCATTGTTCCGCCCCTGGTAATAATCCGTCAGCGCCGCGCATTGCCGCTTGGGGCTGGCGGTCAGCGCCTTGCCGTTGTCCAGCCGGGCCTCAATGGTGGTCCGCATCTCCCTGGCCCTGCTGCCCGCGCTGCGGTTGTCCTTAATCTTGTTCTCATGAAAACTCAGGAAATCGGCTTCGTACCGTTTCCTGAGTCTTTCTTTCACATTTGGCGATATACTCATAAATTTCCTCTGATCCTTCTGTTCAACTTCCCGGGGCGGGGGAATCTCCGATGCTGCCTACCGCACCCAGTGCTCCAGCACTTCCATAAGGCGGCCCAGGTCAATGGGTTTGGCCATATGCTCGTTCATCCCCGAGGATTTGGCCGCCTGAATATCCTCCGCAAAAGCATTGGCGGTCATGGCCACAATGGGAAGGTATTTGGCGTCCCTGCGTTCCAGGGAGCGAATGGCGCAGGTGGCCTCATAGCCGTTCATCACCGGCATCTGTATATCCATAAACACCAGATTATAATATCCCGGACTGGCAGCCGCCACCATATCCACCGCAATGCTGCCGTTCTCCGCGGACTCCACTTCCAGCCCCACCATCTCCAGGATCTCCGTGGCGATCTCCCGGTTCAGTTCATTGTCCTCCACCAGAAGCACCCTTTTGCCGGTAAAATCATGCTCCAGATTCTTTTCCAACTCCTCACGGGAATTCTCCCGCTCCCGGGCATGGGGATCCTCCGCCAGGCTCCGCAGAACGCTCACCAGTCTGCTCTTGAACAGGGGCTTGGTGATAAAAGCGTCCACTCCCGCTGCCCGGGCCTCCATCTCGCAATCCGACCAGTCGTAACCCGACAGAATGATAATGGGCACTTCCGGCCCCACCCTGCGCCGAATCTCCCGGGCCGTCTCTATGCCGTCCATACCGGGCATCTTCCAGTCCAGAATCACGGCAAAATAGTCTTCTCTCCGGCTGTGGGCGGCAAAGGTCCTCTCCACCGCCTCCTCCCCGGACAGCACTCCCTCGCTGTGCAGCCCCAGTTCGTCCAACATCAGACAGGTACTCCTGCAGGCGATCTCATCATCGTCCGCCACCAGCACCGGCAGCTTGATCAGTTCCGTCAGGGACACCGCATCCTCTTCCTGATATTTCAGAAGCACCTGAGCCGTGAATCGGGATCCCTTCTCCAGCTGGCTTTCCACCTGGATATCCCCTCCCATCATACGAATGATGTTCCGGGCGATGGGCATGCCCAGACCGCTTCCCTGCACCTTGCTGGTGCGCACATCCTCGGCGCGCTCAAAGGGTTCAAAGAGATGGGTGAGGAATTCCGGAGACATGCCGATGCCGTTGTCCTCAAACACAAACTCGTAGCAGCCCGTTTTGACCTGCCCCGAGGACTTCTCCGAGAGTTCAATGCAGATGGTTCCGCCGTCCGGGGTATATTTCACGGAATTGTTGACGATGTTCACGAAAGCCTGCTGGATCCGCATACTGTCCCCGATCACGTTCTCATGCCGGATGTCGTGGATATGCACTTTCAGCGTATGCCCCTTCTCCTCCGCCAGGGGCTGCACCATGCCCAGCAGATTGTCCATCAGATTGGACAGATTGAATTCCTCCTCATTCAGGGTCAGCGTTCCCGCCTCGATCTTGCTCATATCCAGCACTTCATTGATGATGGCCAGCAGATGCCTGCTGGCGGAAGTGATCTTCCCCAGGCATTCCGTCAGCTTCTCCGGCTCCTGCAGATGGGTGCCGGCGATGGCCGTCATGCCGATGATGGCGTTCATGGGGGTACGGATGTCATGGGACATCCGGGAGAGGAAATCCGTCTTGGCGCTGCTGGCCCGGTTGGCAGCCTCGTAGGCGTCCTGAAGGGCCCTGCGGGTCTCCCGCTCCTGCCTGCGCTGCTGGGTGATATCCTTCAGATTGTTCAGCGCCACGATGTCGCCGCTGGCATTGTCCCGGATCAGCAGGATAGTGTGCCGCAGCACCACCGGCGCGCTGTCGTCTATATGAGTCTCATACTCCAGCACCAGTTCCGTCTCTCCCCGCTCAAACGCCTGTGCCAGATATTTCATGTTGATGCAGCGGCTATAGTTCTCCCGGTCCTCCGCCGCCACTTTCTGCTCTCCCCATCTGCTGAAAAACGCGTCCGCGCTGCAGGGGGCCTGCATCCCCACCAGCGGCAGGATGGCAGTGCGCTGCTTCCTGTCAATCTTGTAAAAATCATCCTCAATACTATTGCGGCTTACGTTCACATTGAATACAAAGAGAGCCTCGGAGATGATGGCCTGACGATATTGTTCGTCCTCGCTCAGCCACTGCCTGCGGATGTTCTCTTCCATGGGACGCAGGGAACACACCCAGATTTTCCTCCCGTCCCGGGCCACGGACTGGGTGCGCACTTCGTTGATCCAGATCGGATTCCCGTCCCGGTTGAGCAGACGGTATTCCCTGACTTCCTTTCCCTCTTCCTGGAAAGCGGCCTCAAAAATCCCCCTGTCCTTCTCATATACCGCCTCCAGATATCTGCCGCCGGTACGTTCCATGAATTCCCCAAAATTCAAACCCAGATTGTTCAGCGCAAAATGGCTGATAAAGTATATCGGATACCCCTCCTCAAAAAAACCGGCAACTACACCCACCGCCAGGTTGCTGCGCAGCATCTCCACTATTTTTTCCTGGTTTTCCCCCAGTTCCCTGTCCTCGTCCCTGGTAAAAAACAACTCTTCCTGATAATAAAAGCGCTCCCCCATCTTCACAACCTCGCTCTATGCCTGATACCATTTTCTCACCACAGCTTCAGCCTGCTTCAGGTGAATATTAAACCCCACATCCTTTTCCGCTTCTTCCCTGGTGTGATAAACCTGCGTCCCCCAGTCCCACCAGAACACGCCCTCAAACCATTCCTGTCCGCTCATAACGGACAGGCAGGACTCATAGAATCTGGCCTGCTCCTCCTGGCTGGCCGGAAACTCTTTGTGCACGAAATCCCAGGGCATCTGGGCACATCCCAGAGCACTGCGGCAGCCGATCTCCATAAAAATGATCTTTTTGCCCAGACGCCGGCTCAGTTCCCCCAGATTCCCGGCTATCTTCTGCCAGTTCTCCCGCATCTCTTCCAGACTTCCGCCGGGTGCGGCTTCCACCGGATAATAGGCGGAAGTTCCCACATAGTCGATGGCGTCATACCAGCCGGCCGCTTCCTCCTTGCCATGGTTGGTGTTATATACCAGCGGCCCCCCATAGACCTCCCGGACCATGGCGATGGTCTGCCGCCAGTACGCTTCCTTGCGCTCCGTCCCCAGCATCTCGCAGCCCAGACAGAACATCTCACAGCCCGCATACTGCGCCAGCGCCGCGTAATGGGTCAGAAACGCCTGGTAACTGGCAAACCATTGGGCCCAGTAAGTGTCCTCTTCCATCATGTTCCCGTCCGGAAAATTGATCAGCGCCCGCCACACACCGTCATCACAATTGATCATGGGCTTGAGGCACACCTTAACGCCCCTGTCCCGGAACCGCCTGATGGCGGCAAGAAGTTCTAAATCCGGAACATTCTTTCGATAGTCAAACAGAATCTCCGTGGAGGCAAAGGTTTTCTGGTTCACGGGGAACGCCAGACATACCCAGTTGATGCCGGTGTCCATCAGCGCATCCTGGCTGTATCTTCCTTCTTCACTGTCATATAAGCCTTTTACGGCGTGAAAACCATAGGTAAATCCTTTTATATTCATGTATTCCTCTTTTCCAGGCGCTTCTCAGGTGCCATGGCCGATTCCGTTTACAGGTCAAACGCTTCCTTTATACTGTCATAATGCAAAAAAATCCCCTGCTCCGCCAACTGCCGGATCTCCTCCGCCGTGGCCAGCCGGCAGTCATCCGTCTCAGTCTGCTGCAGCTTCAGATCCTCCAGAGAAAAATCGCCTGTAAAACGGTACACGTCCACAAAGTAATTGTCTCCCTTGCCGGGGTTCTCCCGCCTGTAAGTAAACAGATAGCCGCCTTCCCAGCCTGCCACGTCCAGACCGGTTTCCTCCAATACTTCCCGGCGAACCGCTTCCGCTGACTCCTCCCCCGCCAAGGCCGCGCCGCCGGAGACCTCCCACCAGCCCGGCGCCCAGGCCTTGGTCATCACCCGCTTCGTAATCAAAAACCTTCCGTCCCGCCCGGCTACCACGCCCAGCACGGTCAGGTGGTACTCCCCCTCCTGCAGACAAAAGTTATTGCGGCACATGGTGCGGCCAGTCCGCTTTTTGTCCCTGTCATATATATCCCAAAGTTCCATCCTGTCCTCTTTCTGTCCTTTCAGAATTTAGCCTGTGCCAAACCGCTGTTTTCCTGCTGCCCTTATCCCGTTATATCTTATTAAACAGTATACCAGAAAAACCATAGGACTGGCAAGTTTTTCTTGCCAGTCCTTTCAGCCCTCTCCGGTTCTCTCTATGATAAGTCTGTCCCCAGTGCTTCCGCAGCCGCTACCGCACCTGAAAAGTCCTCTCCTGCTCCTTTGGCGGGATCTCCCTGCACTCTATGGTGTCAATCTGGATGTAATTGCTTCGGTTGATCATCACCAGCATCCGATTGATGGCCTCCTCCGTGCCCTGGACCTCCATCTCCACGGAGCCGTCCCCCTCATTTCTGACCCAGCCCGTGACGCACATGCCGCTGGCCGCGTGTTTTGCCCTGTAGCGGAAGCCCACCCCCTGCACTCTCCCGGTAAATCGATAATGTTTTCTGACCATGCCGTGCCTCCTCTCCTGCCTGACAAAACTTTCAAATCTATTTTAACAGCATAGTATCGCACATTCAACAGAAAACTTTCGTTCATATCTGTTTGCGGCGCTTCATCACCGCCAGGGCACCCGCCGTCAGTGCCACCGCCGCCGCCAGCTGCCAGCCTTTGCCTTCCATATACCCCTTGGACATGGAAAACAGACTGAATACCCCCAGCCTGCGGCCCAGGCCATAGCTGGCCAGATAGTACAGCATGCACACCATGAGTCCTCCGGCGGCATTGCCGCTGATCCCTGCCCCCGCCAGTCCCAGGGCTCCCAGCAGCAGGGCGGAACAGACGCTCCCCCAGACATGGTAGGGCAGCACCTGGCTCTCACCTGCTTTCATAATCCCGGTGAAAACCAGTACCAGCAGAATCACCGTCAGGCCGGAATACAAAAGCCGCAGCAGGCAGATTGGCAGATAACCGGTCTGCCGGGCCCGCACCACATCCCGGATCTCCAGATTTTGTTCCGGCAAAAATACGGCGGCCAGCAGTGCCGGGCCGATCCAGACCAGCAGCATCTCCAGGGGCTGGGCCACCGCCGCTCCTTCCAGGGAATTGATATTAAACATGAGTTTTGTCAATATAAGCAGCGCCGCCGCCGACAGGGCAGGCCAGGGGAATTGATGGCGCAGATTGGTTTTCAAAATACTTCCATAGATTTCCATCTTCTCTCTCATCTTCATATACCTTCACTTCCTTTTCCTATTTCCTGAAACCATGGCCTTCACCCGGTGCAGGAGGCTGTTGCCCCAGTCCATACCGCCTCTTCTCTTTTTCGCGTACACCCATACGACCGCCCCCAGACAGAGCAGCGCCAGAACGGTCAGGGACAGTCTGTTATACAAAAAGAGGCTTTCCTGGCTCTGCCAGATCGCTGTCTTGCGCAGAGAATTGTGCCGTACCTGAAGCCCGAAGCGCCTCACATCCCCGGTCAGCGTCGCTGTCTGCAGCGACACAAACCACCAGACGCACTGGAAAAAGATGGCCAGAAGGGGGGAGAACAGTTCTGTCAGCAGCGCCCCCAGGGCAGAAACTGCCAGAATATCCGGCAAGAGCCACAGAAGAGCCATCTGCAGACCGCTTCCCCAGGCAATGGGGGTCTGAGGGTACAGCAGGCCGGTGGTGTAGATGGTGTAAAGCAGAGTCAGCAGCACCGGTATAGTCATACAGCATACCAGCGCCAGATAACGGATTCCCACAATTCGAATCGTGGAACTTTTCCGGGTATAAACCAGGGATTGCATCTGCGCTTTTTTATCCAGCTGCCAAAGCCCAGCCGCCACAAACACCGGCATTACCGCCAGAACAATTCCCATATAGTCACAGTGCAGCCGCAGATAAGCCTTGCCCAATTCCCCCGGCTTCATCACGGCCTCGTACTCGGCCAAAGCCTCCTCATAGGTCATGGGCATCCGTCCAAAGCCGGAGGCCAGGATATCCGGCGCATAACCGCTGCCGCCGCCGATCAGCTTGTCGGCCTGCCCCATGAGTTCGCGAAAGCGCTCATAGGTCATATCTTCCGGCAGGCTGTACTCCGGCAGAGCCACCTCCCGGAACTGCATAATCGGATTGCCCTGCTCATCCAGGCCCTCACAGAAATATCCCGCCTCCTGGTAGTCAGTAAATCCGTCTATTTCCTCCCCGGAAAGTCCCGTGAGTTCCTCCAGGATGGCCCGCATCTCCAGCCTTTTATCCTCCCGGAGCCGGACGTTTTTATAAAACATAATGGGATAAGCCGGGTAACTGCCGGAAAAATAGTGACCCAGCAGGCTTTCCACCGCCGCAGGCATGATCACTCCGGGGTCTTCCCGCACTGTCATACCGTAATCCTCTCCCGGCCGGGGTGCCGTGATTGCCCCTCTCTCGTCATTGCAGTACTGTGTCACATACATGGCGATCACCGTCACCGCATACAGAACGAATGTCATGGAGCAAATAACTTTTTTGCATTCTTTTATAAACATCTTTTTACCTCCCATAAGGCTTCCAAGGCCCTGCCGCTTATTCTTCTCCCACAATCTCACAGCCGTGCTGACGCAGGCAGTACATATAGGCGTCCTCACAGTTGGGCATGGCGGGCCTGGCCTCCGCCGGCAGCCCCTGCCCGGCATTGCTTTCGAGTGCTTCCTGTGCCAGAAACCGTACCGTCACCATATGCTCGCTGCGCAGCATACCCGTGACGATATACTCCCGCTTGATCCGTGGCAGCATATCAACGGGAATCTCCGCCGTATACACCTTGCCCCGGGCATTCTCCAGAAGCTGGGAGACTGTTCCGTTCCACAGAAGTTCTCCCTCATTCAAGATGGCGATGTTTTCACATGTAGCCTCGATGTCCCCCACAATATGGGTGGACAGGATCACGATGCGTTCCTCCGCCACTTCACAGAGCAGGTTGCGGAAGCGGATTCGCTCCTCCGGGTCCAGTCCCGCCGTGGGTTCATCCACGATCAGTACCTTGGGATCGTGGAGCAGGGCCTGGGCGATTCCCAGCCTGCGCTTCATGCCCCCGGAAAGGCTTTTCACCCGGCTTCTCCGCTTTTCTGTCAGATTCACCCGCTTCAGCAGCAGTTCGATCCGCTTCTGCCGCAGAGCTTTGGGCATCCCCGACAGCACCCCCAGATAGTCCAGGCACTGGTAGACCGTCATATGGGGGTACATGGAAAAATCCTGGGGCAAATACCCGGTAATCCCCCGAATCTCCCGGGCGCGGCTGACGGGAATGCCGCACACGGTGATTTCTCCCCCCTGTTTCTCATGCAGGGTGGCCAGGGTTTTCATCAGAGTGGTCTTGCCTGCGCCGTTTCTCCCCAGAAGCCCGAACATACCCTGTTCTATGGTCAGGTTTACGTCCTTCAGCGCCTGTTTTCTGCCATAATACTTATCCACATGGCTGATGACAATGCAATTATTCTGTTGTTTCATGGTTTTCTCTCCTTTTTTATAAAATGTTCCGTTAGGCGTTTGCGAAACGCCAGAACCCGCATAAATACAGGATTCTTTTTGTTATAAAATAGAACAACTCCTCACTGA
>ERZ808028.190-NODE-190-length-62958-cov-9.920358_pt1 | contig 62958 bp, 60 predicted proteins | sample MGYA00380184_ERZ808028 | MGnify/ENA primary metagenome ERZ808028 (study PRJEB31490, sample SAMN06133397) | mouse gut metagenome | isolation source: J8_1 | host: mice | place: China: Chengdu | collected 2015-05 ... | reverse complement strand
GATAGAGAAACGCCGCGTATGCGTCGTATTCAGTTTTCATTTATTCTTTCTCAATGCTGTGTGCTGGTGGCTGGGCTTGCAGGGTTCCGGGTGGCATATCAAGGCTCTTTCCCTCAAAAGTAGTAAATTGGTAGTAAATTCAGCTTGAAATCCTGCTTATATGCCCGTAAATCAAGGCTTTTTTGAGATAATCAACCATTTTATCATAAAACTGTTTACTATCATCTTGCACAGTTGTTTACTATCATACTACACTGTACATCACGAATCGCCCGAGCAACTTGAAAATTTTGCGCTAAGCAACGGTAAAACACCGTTCGTAGGGGTCGGCGTCTCGACGACTCGAGCGCGGTTCGGTTTTTGTACAAACGCAACGGCGGTGAACAAACCATATGGGCGTGCATTGTGCGCCCGCGGACGGACGGGACGTCCGTCCCTACGCGTGAACCAAATTCACTTCGTGCTGTGTGCGATTCTTCGCTTCGCTCAGAATGACAGATTTATGCAATCTGTAGGGGAGAACTGTGTTCGCCCGAAAGCGGACAGCCGCGAGGGCTGTCCCTACGATATGTAAAACAACGTACCGCTCCTGTAAGAGCGATTCGGCATAAACAACACCCCGTGCACATCTTTTTAGAATGTGCGCGGGGTGTTTCTATATTGATCTATGCCGATGCCGTTTTAACGAATCGGTTCTATGGTAAAGGTATAAGCATATTCCTGCTTGCCGTGCAGAATATACGGTTCGCGGACGTGTGCGTCCCCGGGCATATCACCGCCGACGCCCAGCTGTGCCAAATCAAAGTTAAAGGTCGTAATATCCTTGTGCTTCAATTCGTGAATGTGCGTTGCCTTTTCAAGCTCGTTTTGTGTGTAATGCCACGCAGAGAACTGCAACGGTATACCGACCTCTGCCGTGAAGCGCAGACCCTTGCCTGCACGGTCGGTCAGCTCCACAAACCGCACATCAGTGCGGTTGCCGTTTTCCTGCGGACGCATATAATGATGCTCCAAATCGGTGACGGTGGATTGATGCAGGGTGATTTTGCCGCCTGTTTTGCGGTCACAGTAGGTTTCCTGCGGACCTCTGCCGTACCATTTTACCTGCTCCAAAGAAGCGTCAAACGCCATCTGTGTGCCGAAACGGGTGAGGGTGCGGGCAGGTGTGCCCTTGTGGGTAACGGAAATTGCGCCGTCGGGATACACCACGATGCGGGAAGCAGCGTTTTTCATTCCGCTTGCCGACCAAGCGACTGAAATTTCCGCACTGCCGTCGGCGGCTGTAACCGCATTACTTACCTTGCCTTTCAATCCGTTTGTCGCGCGCTGCCAAGCGTAATACGGATGGAACGGAATCAGATACGGTACAAAGTTTGTATTGGATAAATCATTGTCTGTTACCGCGCGGAAGTAATTCGGCTTCACGGGCGCGCGGAGCATTTCTTTGCCGTCATAAACGAGCGAAATGATTTCACCGTTTTTAATACAAACAGAAAAATCTTCGCCGCGAACTGTTACGCCGTCTGCACTGCGTACAACGGCAACGGGCTTACCCGTATGTGCCGTGCAGGTGGCAGATGCTTCCTGCAAAACAAATTGGTCAAAGCTTTGCTCGTAGCCTTTTTCGCACCAACGGCTTTCCTGCTTATGGCAGAACGAAACGGTCAGAATGCATTCCTTGCCTGCGGGGAATTTTTCGGCAGTGTAGGGAATTGTAAAATCCGTCTCCGACAGCGGTGCGGCGTTGACGTTTTCACAAATACCGCTCTCGGTTTCAACGCCTTCTGCCTCAACTTTCCAACGGAATTCCATATCGGAAAGGTCAGTAAACAGCTTCTTATTTTTCAACGTGAACAGCTGCCCGTCACGGTCTTTTTCGATTACTTTGATTTCACTGTATACCTTTTTTACCTCATAATAAGAGGGGTGCGGCTTTCTGTCCGCGGCAATAATGCCGTTTGCGCAGAAATAGGTATTACTGCCCGTCATAGCCGTGGTGTTCGGCAATTGCAAAGGGCGGCGCGGTTCGGATTTTTCAAAGTCCGTACCGTACAGCCAGTGGTCGCCGTCGGGCGCTTTCAGCCGCAGACTTTGGTCCACGAAGTCCCAGATATAGCCACCGCACATATGGTCGTGCGCTTCAAAATCGTCCATATATTCCTGGAAGTTGCCGAGACTGTTCTCCATGGCGTGTGCGTATTCGCAAAGGATGACAGGTCTTGTGTACGCCTCTTTTGGAATCGGCTTGGAATCCGCCGCCAGCTGATTGGCGATGTTGTCATACAGCGTAATGGTAATCGGCTCTTTATTGCAAAGCTTATCCATCGTGTCCTTGAGCGGATACATTCTCGAAATTACGTCGGATTTCGTAAAATCAAAATCCCCCTCGTAATGGAACTGCCGTGTTTTGTCAAGACGCAGAGCGGCTTCCTTCATTTTGGCGAAGTTTGTGCCGTCACCCGCCTCATTGCCGAGCGACCACATAAATACGCACGCGTGATTGCGGTCGCGCAAGACCATACGCTCCATTTTATCGACAACTGCCGCTGTCCAAACGGGATTGCTTCCGGGAACACCCTTGCGGCGCACGCCGTGGCTTTCCATATCGCACTCATCCATAACATAAAATCCGTATTCATCGCAAAGTTCATAGAAAAACGGGTCGTCAGGGTAGTGCGAAGTGCGGATGGAGTTAATATTGGCGCGTTTCATCAAATCCAAATCCTGATAATACCGTTCTTTCGGTACAGCCCAGCCGCAGTCGGGGTCGAAATCGTGGCGGTTTACGCCGCGCAGAAGCATCGGCTGTCCGTTAAACAGAATCCGTTCGCCGACAATTTCCACTTTTTTAAAGCCGAAGCGAATCGCTTTAAAAGTCTTTTTGCCGTCTGCCTTCAGCGTTAACAGCAGGGTATACAGATTCGGTGTTTCCACCGACCATTTCAGCGGATTTTCCACGGTTTTGCGGATTTGCAACACTGTGGCGGCATTACCGTCAGCTGTCGTCTCCGCTTCACCGAGTGCTGTTTTTTTGCCATCGCGGTCTAAAATTTCTGCGGTGACCTTTATTTTTTGTGCGTTCTCCGTATAATTTTTTACGGTGATTTCCACATTTGTGTCACTGTCTTGATAGCTTTCGTCTAAATCCGTCGTGATGAAAAAATCACGCAGGCACACCTTTTCTTCGCAGAATAAGTACACCTCACGGTAAATGCCGCACAGCCACCACATATCTTGGTCTTCGATATAGGTTGCGTCGCTGTAACGGTACACTTTCGCGCAGATAAGATTTTCACCGCCTTTGAGGTAGGGCGTAACATCAAATTCGTGCGGGGTCATGGAGCCTTGGGAATATCCGACAAATTTGCCGTTCACATAGACTTCCAACGCGGATTTGACTGCGCCGAAATGCAGAAAAACTTCTTTCCCCTCAAAATTTGCGGGAAGCGTAAAGGTGCGGCGGTAGTGGCCGATTTCCTGCATATCGTGGTCGATGGTCGGAATTTTGTGCTTGCTTCTCGATATGGCGCGTGGGAAGGTGCTGGCGTAATAGTAGGGCACACTGCCCGTATGTTCGGTCTGCCAAACAGACGGCACTTGAATGGTGCGCCAGTCAGTGTCGTTAAAATCCGATTGATAGAAATTCGACGGCTCGTTTTGGAGTCCTCTCTGCCAGTGGAATTTCCAACTGCCGTTCAAAGACAGCTTCGTGTCGGGTGTTTTGCGTGTGACGGCGTCTTTTGCATCCGAATAGGAAAACGCGATAACATGCCCGTCCTCTTTGTGCCGCTGAATGACGGCGGGATTTTCCCAGTCAAACCGTATTTCTTGCATGGTTTAGCCCTCTCTTTTATTGTGATAATCATTCTTATATAGAAAGACGTGAAAGGTTACGCGGGTGTCTTTCTGTATGGATTATAGAAAAATAAAACGGTTTTGTCAGCATACTTCGGGTTACAGCACCGAAACCTTCGGTTGCGTTTTTATGCTTTTTTACAATAGGCAAGATATTCAATAAATTGCTTTGCCGTTCGCGGGCTTCTGCCGCCGTTGCGCAGGGCATGCGCTTCCGCTTGGATATACAGCTCCTGCTCTGGCAACTCTACGCCGTATTGCTGTGCCAACTGTAACACAATTTGCTCGTATAGCTTCTTTTCGGGGCGGGAGAAGGTGACCTTCAGCCCGAACCGCGCCGAAAGGCTGGTTAATTCCTGAATGGTATCCTGTCTGTGTAAATCGTCGCCCGCGCGGTCAGAGAAATTCTCCTTAACCAGATGGCGGCGGTTCGAGGTAGCGTAAATCGCAATGTTTCGGCTTCTGCCCGATACACTGCCCTCTAAAATCGCCTTGAGCGCGCCGAAATCGCCGTCATCTGCGGTAAAGCTTAAATCGTCAATAAAAATGATGAATTTCAGTGGATTTTCAGAAAGTGCATCCAGAATATCGGGCAAATGAAACAGTTCGTTCTTTTTGACCTCAATCAACCGAAGACCCTCGTCCTTAAATTCATTCACGATGGCTTTTACGGTACTGCTTTTGCCCGCGCCCGCATCGCCGTAGAGCAAAACATTGTTGCAGGGGTCTCCTGCAAGCAGTGCCTTTGTGTTGGCGATGACCAGCTTGCGCTCCAGCTCGTAGCCGGAAAAATCCGAAAGCCGCTGTGTGTCGGGGTGCTTTACGGGCGTCATTACGCCGTCCTTGACGCTGAACATGTGATACCGTGCAAAAACGCCGTAGCCCGTTTTGGAAAGATTTTGCAAAAGCGTTCGGTAAATTGCCTTTAAATCGCAGACCGCCGTTTCATAAGCGGGCAGGGGCAAAGTAATGCCCAAAGCGCTTTTTAAATCGGCAAAGGTAAAAGCACAAAGCAATTGTAAGGTCTCCAGCTCTGTTTCCAGTGCGGCTTCATAGTTTTTTGTCAGCTTGCCCGCGGCGGCACGCACAAGATATGCGTTTTCATCGGTGCGGACAAGCTGTATTACATATTCGGTCAAATTGTCTGTTTCCTGAAACAGCGCGTTTAAAAATGCCGCCGTATCCGAAACGGTTTGCGTTTCGCTTTTTATATCCTGTTCGCCGAGCGTCAAAAATGCGCGGATAACAGGGTCGTTTTTCAGTGCCCGAAACAAAACGAGGGCGTGCAACCGTTCGGTGAGCGCTTGCAGTTTTTCCATGCTGAACATCTTCCTATACTATATTATAAAAATAACCTGTCCGAAAAAAATCAAAATACAGCCAAAAACAGCCAAAAAATCCTTGACATATGGACTTGACAGGTGTAGAATATTAAACTGCTATTAGAATGGTGTGCTGTATCTCTGCCCATTTTGGAACATAGGTAGTTTAGCACAAAAAATACCGAAAAGCAAGCATTCGGCACACGATTTCTACAAGAATCTCCAAGTCTCTTCGGGGACTTTGTTGAACAAATATACGAACGGAGAGTGATAAGCCCTATGGTGAATGTCAAACCTGTCAAACTCGGAAGAAACACCCGTATGAGCTTCTCGAAAATCAATGAGGTTATGCAGATGCCGAATCTCATTGAGGTGCAGAAGAATTCGTACCGTTGGTTTTTGGAAGAGGGTCTGAAAGAGGTATTCCGCGATGTTGCAGACATTACGGATTATTCCGGCAATCTTGTGTTGAGCTTTGTCGGGTACAGGATGGATGACACCCCGAAATACACGGTCAAGGAATGCAAGGAGCGCGATGTTACCTATGCGGCGCCTTTGCGTGTTACCGCACGCCTTCTCAACAAGGAAACGGGCGAAATCAAAGAAAATGAAGTCTACATGGGCGATTTCCCGCTCATGACAGACAGTGGTACGTTTGTCATCAACGGTGCGGAGCGCGTGATTATTTCACAGCTGGTCCGTTCGCCGAGCGTCTATTACGGCATGACGCATGACAAGACCGGTAAAGAGCTGTATTCCGCAACGGTTATCCCGAACCGCGGCGCATGGCTGGAATATGAAACCGACCAGAACGATTTGTTCTATGTGCGCATTGATAAAAACCGCAAAATCTTTATTACCACCTTTATTCGTGCTTTGGGCTTAAGCACGAATCAGGAAATTTTAGAATTTTTCGGTTATGATGAACGCATCAAAGCAACACTTGAAAAGGATACAACCATCAATACCGAACAGGCACTTATCGAGGTTTATAAAAAGCTTCGTCCCGGCGAGCCGCCGACACTCGAAACAGCACAGGCGCATCTGGACGGCTTGTTCTTCGACCCGCACCGCTATGATTTGTCGCGTGTTGGCCGTTACAAATACAATAAAAAACTCGGCATTTCGGGCAGAATTGCAGGTTTCAAGGCGAAGGAGCCGATTATCAGCAATCTGACGGGTGAAATCCTCGCGGATGAGGGCGATTTCATTTCCGCAGAGCTTGCCTACCGTATTGAGCAGGAGGGTGTCAACATCGCAATCATTGATAATGAGGGCGACGAGGTCAAGGTATTCTCCAACGGTATGGTGGACATCGGCGAATATGTTCCGATGCTCACCGAAGCAGAGTTGGAAGAGGTCGGTATTAACGAAAAAGTACGTTTTGAAGTTCTGCGCGAGGTGCTCGAAAAATGCGGCGACGATAAGGACGCCCTTTTGGAGGAACTTTCGGCACGCTGTGACGATTTGATTCCGAAGCATATCACCATTGACGATATTTTTGCGACCATCAACTATCTCAACTGTATCGGACACGGTGTGGGTACAACGGACGATATCGACCATCTCGGCAACCGCCGCATCCGTTCGGTCGGCGAATTGCTGCAAAATCAGTTCCGCATCGGCTTCTCCCGTATGGAACGTGTGGTCAAAGAGCGTATGACCTTGCAGGCGCAGGAGCCCGATAAGGTTACGCCCGCGGCGCTTATCAACATCCGTCCCGTAATGGCGGCAATCAAAGAGTTCTTCGGTTCTTCTCCGCTGTCACAGTTTATGGATCAGACCAACCCGCTTTCGGAACTGACGCACAAACGTCGTCTTTCCGCGCTCGGCCCCGGCGGTCTTTCCCGTGACCGCGCCGGATTCGAGGTTCGTGACGTGCATTACAGCCACTACGGACGCATGTGCCCGATTGAGACCCCCGAAGGTCCGAACATCGGTTTGATTTCCTATCTTGCAACCTTTGCAAAAATCAATAAATACGGCTTCATTGAAGCACCGTTCCGCCGTATCGACAAAGAATCGGGCGTGGTGTTGGATGAAGTTACCTATATGACCGCCGACGTGGAGGATAACTTCAAGGTTGCGCAGGCAAATGAGCCGCTGGATGAAGAAGGGCATTTCCTGAGCAAAAAGGTTACCGTACGTTACCGCGACGAGTTCATGGAAGTGGAAGCGAACGAAGCCGATTACATGGATGTTTCTCCGCGTATGATGGTTTCCGTTGCAACTGCGATGATTCCGTTCCTTGAGAACGACGACGCAAACCGTGCATTGATGGGTTCAAACATGCAGAAGCAGGCAGTTCCGCTTCTGAAAACCGAATCTCCGATTGTCGGCACAGGTATGGAATACAAAGCCGCCGTGGACTCGGGTACAGTGGTACTCGCGAAAGCTTCGGGTACGGCAACCAAAGTCAGCGCCGATGTGATTGAGATTACGCGCGCCGACGGTACGGTTGACCACTACGACTTAATTAAGTTTATGCGTTCCAACCAGGGAACTTGCATTAACCAGCGTCCGATTGTTGCCGAAGGGCAGGCTGTGGAGCAGGGCGAGGTAATCGCGGACGGTCCCGCAACCCTGAACGGCGAAATTTCACTCGGTAAGAATGCGCTCATCGGCTTCATGACTTGGGAAGGCTACAACTACGAGGACGCGGTGCTGATTAACGAAAAATTGGTACGCGACGATGTGTACACCTCGGTGCATATTGAAGAATATGAGCTGGAATCCAGAGACACAAAATTAGGACCCGAAGAAATTACCCGCGATATTCCGAACGTCGGTGAAGATGCGCTTGCAAACCTCGATGAGGACGGCATTATCCGTATCGGCGCCGAGGTACATTCGGGCGATATTTTGGTCGGTAAAGTCACGCCGAAGGGCGAGACGGAGCTGACGGCAGAGGAGAGACTGCTCCGTGCCATCTTCGGTGAAAAAGCGCGCGAAGTGCGCGATACCTCTTTGCGTGTACCGCACGGCGAATACGGTATTGTCGTAGACGTAGAAGTGTTTACACGCGAAAACAGCGATGAATTAAGCCCCGGTGTCAATAAGGTTGTCCGTTGCTATATCGCGCAGAAGCGTAAGATTTCCGTCGGCGATAAGATGGCGGGTCGCCACGGCAACAAGGGCGTTGTTTCCCGCATTTTGCCGCAGGAGGATATGCCGTTCTTAGACGACGGTACGCCGCTGGACATCGTGCTGAATCCTTTGGGCGTTCCGTCCCGTATGAACATCGGACAGGTTTTGGAAGTGCACCTCGGCTTTGCTTACAGAAAGCTCGGGCAGAAGATTGCAACGCCCGTATTCGACGGCGCACATGAGTCTGATATCCGCGATGCACTGCGCGAGGCAGGCTACCGTGAAGACGGCAAGTCGATTTTGACAGACGGCAGAACGGGTCTGAAATTCGACAACCCCGTTACAGTCGGCGTAATGTACTTCTTAAAGCTCCACCACTTGGTTGACGATAAGATTCACGCAAGAAGCACAGGTCCTTACTCTCTCGTTACGCAGCAGCCTTTGGGCGGTAAAGCGCAGTTCGGCGGTCAGCGTTTCGGTGAAATGGAAGTTTGGGCGCTGGAGGCTTACGGTGCGGCTTATACCTTGCAGGAAATTCTGACCATTAAGTCCGACGATATTGTCGGCCGTGTCAAGACCTATGAATCCATTGTAAAGGGTCTCAACGTGCCGAAGCCCGGCATTCCCGAATCCTTTAAGGTTCTCATTAAGGAATTGCAGTCCCTGGCATTGGATATTAAGGTGCTCGATAAGGAAGGCGAGGAAATCGACCTTCGTCAGACCTTCGAGGACGAGGCAGGCGATGTCGGTGCGGTCATCAGCGATGCTGACGCGATGTCTGAAGTTGTAAACGACGTGACGCTGGACGACGGCTTTGTAGCCGATGAAGATGCGGAAAGCGCGTTGGGCGAGGATGCTTTCAACGAATATATCGAGGAAGAAGAGGAGTTCGACGAAGCCGATTTAATCGACGATGAATTCTAATCACTTCGAAAAGCCACGATTCGTTTTTAAGGAAGAAGGTATTTGATAGATGGAAAATATATCCTTTGAGTCAATCAAAATCGGTCTTGCATCGCCCGAACAGATTCGCGAGTGGTCTTACGGCGAGGTCAAGAAACCCGAAACCATAAATTACCGCACATTAAAGCCCGAACGCGACGGTCTTTACTGTGAGCGCATTTTCGGACCGCAGAAGGACTGGGAATGCCACTGCGGTAAGTATAAGCGGATTCGCTATAAAGGCAAGGTCTGCGAGCGCTGCGGCGTAGAAATCACCAAATCCAAGGTTAGACGCGAAAGAATGGGTCACATTGAGCTTGTTGCGCCCGTTTCGCACATCTGGTATTTCAAGGGCATTCCCTCAAGAATGGGCTTGATTTTGGATTTGTCTCCGCGTGACCTTGAAAAGGTGCTGTATTTTGCAAAGTATATTGTGACCGACCCCGGTGACACCGAGCTTACCAAAATGCAGATTCTCTCCGAAAAAGAATATCTCGACATGCGCGAGAAATATGAGGACGATTTTAAAGCGGGCATGGGCGCGGAAGCCATTAAAGAATTGCTTTGCGAAATCGATGTAGAACAGTTAAGTAAGGAGCTTCGTGAGGAGCTGATGGATGCTTCCGGTCAGAAAAAGACCCGCATCTTAAAGCGCTTGGAGGTTGCCGAGGCATTTAAACAGTCAGGCAACCGTCCCGAGTGGATGATTATGGATGTTCTGCCCGTTATTCCGCCCGACATTCGCCCAATGGTGCAGTTGGACGGTGGCCGTTTTGCAACGTCCGATTTGAATGATTTGTACAGACGCGTAATCAACCGTAACAACCGATTGAAGAGATTGTTGGAGCTGAGCGCACCCGAAATCATCATCCGTAACGAAAAAAGAATGCTGCAGGAGGCTGTGGACGCGCTGATTGACAACGGCAGACGCGGCAGACCCGTAACAGGTCCGAACAACCGTGCGCTGAAGTCTCTTTCCGACATGCTGAAAGGTAAGCAGGGACGTTTCCGTCAGAACCTGCTCGGTAAACGTGTAGACTATTCGGGCCGTTCGGTTATCGTTGTCGGTCCCGAACTCAAAATTTACCAGTGCGGTCTGCCGAAAGAGATGGCATTGGAGCTGTTCAAGCCCTTTGTTATGAAACGTCTGGTCGAAACAGGCGTTGCGGGCAATATCAAATCCGCAAGAAAAATGGTGGAACGCTCCAAAACCGAGGTTTGGGATGCATTGGAAGTGGTCATTAAAGACCATCCCGTTATGCTGAACCGTGCGCCGACCTTGCACAGACTCGGTATTCAGGCGTTTGAACCGGTTTTGGTCGAGGGTAGAGCCATTAAACTCCATCCGCTTTGCTGTACCGCTTTCAACGCGGACTTCGACGGCGACCAGATGGCTGTACACGTGCCACTGTCCGCAGAGGCACAGGCGGAAGCGAGACTTCTGATGCTTGCCGCCAACAACCTGTTAAAGCCCTCCGACGGTAAACCCGTTGCCGTGCCGACGCAGGATATGATTCTCGGTTCTTACTATCTGACCATGGATAAAGACGATGACCCGGGTAACGGCAAAGTGTTCACAAGCTTTGACGAAGCTGTCATGGCATACGATGAAGGCTATATCGGTCTGCACTCCAAAATCAAGGTGCGCATGACCAAAGAGATTGACGGTGAAAAACGCTCGAAGCTTATCGATACAACGCTCGGTAAGATTATCTTCAACAATCCGATTCCGCAGGATCTCGGATTTGTAGACAGAACCGACCCTGAAAATGCCTTTAAATTAGAGGTCGAATTCCTCGTCAACAAAAAGACCCTCGGTAAAATCATCGACAAGTGCATTAAGGTGCACGGTGTAACCGTTGCCTCCGAAATGCTTGATAAGATTAAGGCACAGGGCTATAAATATTCCACAAAGAGCGGTATCACTGTTGCGGTTTGCGATGCGACCATCCCGCCGCAGAAGCAGGATATGCTGGCGCAGGCGGAGGAACGCGTGGACGCCATCACCGCAAATTACAAGATGGGTCTTATGAGTAACTCCGAGCGTGCAAAATCCGTTATCAAGGTTTGGGAAGAATGCACCAATAAGGTTGCGCAGGGCTTGAAAGACAACCTCGGCAAAGAGAATCCCATTTATATGATGGTCGATTCCGGTGCGCGTGGTTCGGAAAGCCAGCTTCGCCAGCTTGCAGGTATGCGCGGCTTGATTGCGAATACTGCAGGTAAGACGATTGAAGTTCCGATTCGTGCAAACTACCGCGAAGGCTTGAATGTTCTCGAATACTTCATCTCCTCGCGCGGTGCGCGTAAAGGTTTGGCGGATACCGCGCTTCGTACCGCGGACTCCGGTTACCTGACCCGCCGTTTGGTAGACGTTTCGCAGGAAGTCATTATTCACGAAGAGGATTGCCATTGCCACGACGGTATTGAGGTTTACGATATTACCGAGGGCAAGGAAATGATTGAAACCCTCAAAGAGCGTCTGACAGGGCGTTATCTCTTGGAGGATTTTGTAGACGACGCCACAGGCGAGCTGATTCAGTCCAAGGACGAAATGATGACCGAAGAAGCCGCAGGACGCGTGGCGGATATGGTCAATGCGCGTGAAAATCCCGCAGACCGCCGCGTAAAGATTCGTTCGCTTTTGACTTGTGAGGCAGAGCACGGCGTATGTATCAAGTGCTACGGCTCGAACCTTGCAACGGGCGATCCCGTCACCGTCGGTGAGGCAGTCGGTATCATCGCTGCACAGTCTATCGGCGAACCCGGTACACAGCTTACCATGCGTACCTTCCATACGGGCGGTATCGCATCCAGCCAGGATATTACACAGGGTCTTCCCCGTGTTGAAGAGCTGTTTGAGGCGAGAAAGCCGAAAACACTTGCCATTCTCGCTGAAATCGACGGACGCCTTTCGTTCCGCGAAATCAAAAAGAATGAGCATATCGTCATTACGGATGAAGAAACCGCTGACGAGAGAAGCTATCTCATTCCTTACGGCTTCCGCAAGCGTTTCAATACGGAAACCGATGCAGACGGCAATCCGATTTATGTCAAGAAGGGGACGGCGCTTACCGAAGGTTCCCCCAACCCGCATGATATTCTTGCCATTAACGGCGTCAACGCGGTGCATGACTATCTGATTAAGGAAGTACAGCGCACCTACCGTATGCAGGGTGTTGACATCAACGATAAGCACATCGAGGTTATCGTCCGTCAGATGATGCGCAAGCTCAAGGTTGACGAACCCGGTTCCACAACCTTGCTGCCCGGTGCAACCGTGGAGAAGACAGAATTTATGCGCGCCAACCGCGAGGCGAAAAAGCGTGCGGAGGAAGCAGGCACGGAATTTGTCGAAGCAACCTGCTCTCCCGTATTGCTCGGTATCACAAAAGCGTCCTTGGCAACCGATTCATTCCTGTCTGCCGCTTCCTTCCAGGAAACCACCCGCGTGCTGACCGATGCCGCGATTAAGGGCAAGAGCGACCCGCTGATGGGCTTGAAAGAAAACGTCATCATCGGTAAACTTCTGCCGTCCGGTACGGGCATGAAATGCTACAGTAACGTAGAATTGGAGCCGCAAACGGACGAAGACGGCGCAACTGCATAAGTTTTTTCCGAAAAACACTTGACAAGCTAAGGTTTTAGGTGCTAAAATCTTAGCTTGTGTGAGCAAAACAAACATCTTTTTTCAGGGGATGTTTGCTTTGCTGACACGTTATGTTCTGTTTTAACGGTCAAAATCATCTAAAAAGGAGGAAAAAGACTTGCCAACATTTAATCAGCTTGTTCGCAACGGAAGACAGACACTTGAAAAGAAATCGAAGGCTCCGGCTCTCGGTAAGGGTCTCAACTCGAAGAAGAACGTCATGACTGACAACAATTCTCCGCAGAAGAGAGGCGTGTGTACCGTCGTTAAGACCGACACACCGAAAAAACCGAACTCCGCACTTCGTAAGCTCGCGAGAGTGCGTCTCACAAACGGAATCGAAGTATCCGCTTACATTCCGGGCGTGGGTCACAATTTGCAGGAACACAGCGTTGTCCTGATTCGCGGTGGCCGTGTTAAGGATCTTCCCGGTGTGCGTTACCACATTATCCGTGGTACACTCGACACCCAGGGCGTCAACGGCAGAATGCAGGCCCGTTCCAAATACGGTGCAAAGCGTCCGAAGACCGCCAAGAAATAAGGCTTGTTTGCCTTACAGTTAACGACAGAATCTGCTTGCTGAGGTTTACCGATGCAGGGTTTACTATATATAGTTGACCTCTTGCATTGACACCACGGGGTTTTGTCACCGAGTACCTATGATATCATTTTTATTATGAAGGAGGGAAGCGACGTGCCAAGAAGAGGCCAGATTGCAAAACGTGATGTTTTGCCCGATCCGCTTTACAATTCCAAGTTGGTAACCAGACTTATCAACAGCGTCATGCTTGACGGTAAAAAGGGTGTAGCCCAGAAAATCGTTTATGACGCATTTAACATTATCGCTGAACAGACAGGTAAAGACCCGCTGGAGGTTTTCGAGAACGCTATGGAAAATGTTATGCCCGTTCTCGAGGTTAAAGCTCGCCGTGTCGGCGGTGCAACCTACCAGGTTCCGATTGAAGTCCGTCCCGAAAGAAGAGAGACATTGGGTCTTCGTTGGATTACCCTTTACTCCCGTCAGCGTTCCGAGCGCACCATGAAGGAGCGTCTCGCAAACGAAATTATGGACGCAGTGAACCAGACCGGTTCCGCGTTCAAGAAACGTGAAGACACACACAAGATGGCAGAAGCCAACAAGGCTTTCGCCCATTTCAGATGGTAATTACCGGAGGATATTATGCCAAGAAAGGTATCTCTTGAAAAAACAAGAAATATTGGTATTATGGCGCACATCGACGCCGGTAAAACAACAACAACCGAACGTATTTTGTTTTACACGGGTGTAAATCACAAAATCGGTGAAACACACGACGGCGACGCCACCATGGACTGGATGGAGCAGGAGCAGGAGAGAGGTATTACCATCACTTCTGCGGCGACCACCTGTTTTTGGAAAGAGCACCGTATCAATATTATCGACACCCCCGGTCACGTGGACTTCACTGTTGAAGTACAGCGTTCCCTGCGCGTTTTGGACGGTTCCGTAACCGTTCTGTGCGCAAAGGGCGGTGTTGAGCCGCAGTCTGAAACCGTTTGGCGTCAGGCTGACGAATACCATGTTCCGCGCATGATTTATGTCAACAAAATGGACATCATGGGCGCGGACTTCTATCGCGTTTTGGACATGGTCGACGAGCGTTTCCACTGCAATCCCGTTCCGATTCAGCTCCCCATCGGTGCTGAAGACACCTTTAAGGGAATTGTGGACCTTGTCGAAATGGATGCTGAAATCTACTATGACGATCTCGGCAAGGATGTCCGCCGCGAGCCCATCCCCGAGGACATGAAAGAGCTGGCGGAGAAATACCGTACACAGCTTATCGAGCATGTTGTCGAGCAGGATGACGATTTGATGGAAAAATATTTCAACGGCGAGGAAATCCCCGTTGCGGATATTAAACGCATCATCCGTAAATCTACGATTGAAAACAGCATGGTGCCGATTACCTGCGGTACTTCCTACCGCAACAAAGGTGTACAGCCGTTGCTTGATGCTATCGTAGATTACATGCCCGCACCGACTGACGTCGAAGCAATCAAGGGTACAAATCCCGATACCGATGAAGAGGAAGTCCGTCATTCTTCCGATGATGAGCCGTTCTCCGCATTGGCATTCAAGATTGCAACCGACCCCTATGTCGGTAAGATTTGCTTCTTCCGCGTCTATTCGGGTACGGTAGAGGCGGGCTCCAGTGTTTACAACTCCGTGAAGGACAACCGTGAGCGCATGGGCCGTATTTTGCAGATGCACGCAAATCACCGTGAGGATATTGAGGTTTGCTACGCAGGTGATATCGCCGCGGCAGTCGGTCTTAAAAACACCACCACGGGCGATACGCTCTGCGACGAAAAGCACCCCGTTATTTTGGAATCCATGAACTTCCCGGAGCCTGTTATCCGTGTTGCGATTGAGCCGAAAACAAAAGCGGGTCAGGAAAAAATGGGTATCGGTCTTCAGAAACTTGCCGAAGAAGACCCGACCTTTAAATGCTACACCGATGAAGAAACCGGTCAGACCATCATTGCAGGTATGGGCGAGCTCCATTTGGAGATTATCGTTGACCGTTTGCTTCGTGAATTTAAGGTGGAAGCAAATGTCGGTAAGCCGCAGGTTGCTTACCGCGAAACCATTCGCAAGCCGTCTTCGTCTGATACGAAATATGCGCGTCAGTCGGGCGGTAAAGGTCAGTACGGTCATGTTAAGATTAACATCGAGCCGAATGTTGACAAGGGCTACGAATTTGTTAACAACATTGTCGGCGGTGCGATTCCGAAGGAATACATCGGACCGGTTGACGCAGGTATTCAGGGCGCTATGCAGTCCGGTGTGCTTGCAGGCTACTCCGTAGTCGATGTTAAGGTTACACTGTACGACGGTTCTTACCACGAGGTCGACTCCTCTGAAATGGCGTTTAAGATTGCCGGTTCTATGGCGTTTAAGGATGCCGCAAGAAAAGCAGACCCCGTTCTTCTTGAGCCTATTATGAAAGTGGTTGTTATCGTTCCCGAAGAATACATGGGCGACGTTATCGGCGACCTCAACTCCCGCCGCGGCGAGATTCAGGGCTTTGAGGACAGAACCGGCGTTAAGCAGATTAACGCGCATGTGCCGCTGTCTGAGATGTTCGGTTACGCCACCGACCTGCGCTCCAAGAGCCAGGGACGCGGTCAGTACGTTATGGAACCCGACGGCTATAAGGAAGTGCCGAAGTCCATTGCGGAGAAAATCATTTCCGAACGTACAAAGAAAGACTAATTTTTGAAAAAGACTTGAAATTTTACCGTTTTATTGGTAAAATACAAGCACATAGCATTTTGTTAAAAATTGCGCTTATAAAAGGAGGAAAATTCCAATGGCAAAGGAAAAATTTAACCGTAGCAAACCCCACGTGAACATTGGTACCATCGGCCACGTTGACCATGGTAAGACCACACTCACCGCTGCGATCACCAAGACCCTCGCAATGAAGGGCTATGCGAAGTTCGAAGCATATGACATGATCGACAAGGCTCCCGAAGAGAGAGAGCGCGGCATCACAATCAACACCGCACACGTTGAGTATGAAACCGATACTCGCCACTATGCACACGTTGACTGCCCCGGCCACGCGGACTATATCAAGAACATGATTACCGGTGCTGCACAGATGGACGGCGCTATCCTTGTTATCGCTGCAACAGACGGCCCGATGGCTCAGACCAAGGAGCACTTGCTTCTTGCTCGCCAGGTTGGCGTGCCCTATATCATCGTTTTCCTGAACAAAGCTGATCAGGTTGACGACGCTGAGCTTCTTGAACTCGTTGAGATGGAAGTTCGCGAAACTCTTTCCGAGTATGGTTTCCCCGGCGACGACACACCGATCATCACCGGTTCTGCTCTGAAAGCTCTTGAGTACACCGGCGGCGATATGAACGCTCCCGAACTCAAGCCGATTTGGGATTTGATGGATGCTGTTGACAGCTACATCCCGACTCCCGACCGTAAAGCGGATCAGCCGTTCCTTATGCCTATCGAAGACGTTATGACCATCTCCGGCCGTGGTACTGTTGTTACCGGTCGTGTTGAGCGTGGTCAGCTCAAGACAGGTGAGGAAGTTGAAATCGTTGGTTTGACCGACGAGAAGAAAAAGACCGTTGTTACCGGTATCGAAATGTTCAGAAAGACACTTGATTATGCTGAAGCAGGCGATAACATCGGCGCACTTCTTCGCGGCGTGCAGAGAACAGAAGTTGAACGCGGTCAGGTTCTTTCCAAACCCGGTTCAATTCATCCCTACACCAAATTCAAAGGTCAGGTTTATGTCCTGAATAAAGATGAAGGCGGCCGTCATACTCCGTTCTTCAACAACTACCGTCCGCAGTTCTATTTCAGAACCACCGACGTTACAGGTGTTATCAACCTTCCCGAAGGCACTGAAATGTGCATGCCCGGCGATAACGTCGAAATGGATGTTGAATTGATTACCCCGATTGCTATCGAAGAGGGTCTTCGTTTCGCTATCCGTGAAGGCGGCCGTACAGTCGGTTCAGGCGTTGTTGTTGCGGTTTCCGACTAATCACAACCTTGTCTGATTGACAACAAATTTAATCCCCCGAATCTGTGTTCGCACAGCTTCGGGGGTTTTTGTCATTTTACGGGATTTAAAAATTTTTGATTTCGAATTTGCTTTTCTTTGCTTATTTATACTTCAAAAATACTTTTCCCTGTTCCAGAAAAATCTGTTTTTGCTCGACAGTCATTGCACGGTAAATTCGTATTAGTTCTTCTTCTGTATAGTCTTTAGCAACATCATTATGAAAATCCAACAGATAATCCACGGAAACGTCGAAATATTTTGCAAGTGCTTTGAGCGTTTCAAAATCGGGTTGCCGTACATTGCGAATATAATTACCCAATGTTGTTGAGGCAATATTCAAATCTGCTGCAAGCTTTCTTTGCGTTATATTTCGATTTTCTAAAAGCGTTTTCAGTATATCGCCTAACTCCATATCATTCACCTCTTTGTTATTTTACAGGAATTTGCAAATTATTCAGAGAAAAGCCACGAAAAGGGTTGACAAACCACAATTTGTGGTTGTATAATATCAGTGCTTCAATAGATCTATGTTCCGTATAGCTAAGCGGATACGTTTTAAGAGATAGTAGGCTGAGGTGTAATTGTATGGCTGTTTTAGACAGAATAAAATTTGACGGCTTAACCAATCGGGAATGGTTGCTGTATCATTATCCGGGAGAATCGTTCGTTTTAGGCTCAAGTTTAATTGTTGGAGAAGGACAAGTGGCTGTTTTTGTGAACGGCGGCAGAATATGTGACGTTTTTTACCCGGGCACATATATACTTTCGACAAACAATTTACCGGTTTTACATAGCTTAATCAATTTACCATATGGCGGCAAAACACCGTTCCCAGCGGAAATTTACTTTGTGAATACAACCACGAAGTTGGATATGCACTGGGGTACCACGGATGCGATTCAGCTTATAGACCCGAAATACTTTGTTCGGTTGCACATCAGAGCATTTGGTCAGTTTGGATTGAAGATTACGGATTATGAAACCTTTTTACGTGAAATTATCGGCGCGCTCGGAAATGCCGCAGTGAATTATTCTAAGGTCAGAGATTATTATAAGGGTGTGTTGGTTACAAAAATTAAAACGATTATTGCGGATGTAATCATAAACAAAAAAATTTCCGCTATGGAAATTACACCCAAGCTAGAAGAGATTTCAGCCCTTGCATTAGAAAGTATCCAAAGTGAATTTAACAAATACGGTTTTAATATAACGAATTTTTACATTCAATCCATCAATTTTCCGGATGAGGACTTTCAGCAAATCAATAAAATCTTGGAGGACAAAGCTTCCTTTGAGATTATGGGTGATGGCAGATATGCCGCAAAGCGCTCGTTTGATGTGTATGAGGGTGCGGCAACCAATGCGAACGGTGTAGCCGGGGCAGTTGTTGCCGGCGGCGTAGGCTTGGGCGCGGGGTTGGGTATGGTGCAGAACATACCCGCACCAATCGTGCCGCCGCAAAATAACACCATGTGTTCAAAATGCGGTGCCGCTAATACTTCAGGCTCCAAGTTTTGTAATTCCTGCGGTGCAAATTTATTGCCCGAGAAAAAGAAGTGCCAGAATTGCGGTTGCTTGATTGCCGACGGTGCCAAATTCTGTCCGGAATGCGGGATGTCTACCGCGCCTAAAAAATGCCAATGCGGTGCAGAATTAGACGGAAATGTTAAATTTTGCCCTGAATGCGGCGCGAAAACGGAGGAATGAGTATGCCTGTTAAAAAACTGTTTTCCCCCATAGGTTGTATATTATCCATTTTGTTTTCAGCTATCATTTTAACTGTAGGCTTTTTGAAATTAAACTTTTTGCTTTTGCCGTTTTTTGCAGTGAAATTGACGGTCTGCGTTTTGAATTTGCTTTTGATTGTTGGGGTCGCAAGCTTCATTCCGACCTTGATTAAAAAACTCGGTGTGCCTGCATTTACAGCGTTTACAATTGTTACGGCAATTTATACGGTAATGCAGTTTACGGGCTTAATGATTTTTTTCCTTTCCGAGTCTATTGAAAGCTATGTAATTTATCAGCTTATCGGCGTGTTCTTATATCTGTTTCTTGCTTTGCCGATTTGTTCTTTAGGTATTCGCAGTACAAAAAATAATTAAAATAAAAGAGGTTATGATTATGTCTGAAAGAACTTGTCCGTCTTGCGGTGCTCCAATTTCCGCAACAGCAACGTCCTGCAAATATTGCGGTGAAGAATTTCCTGCATTAAAAAATGAGGCGCCGACTGCCGTGCAGTCAGAACCGCAATATATTGTTGTGAATAATAACAATGCGGTAAACGGATTTGAATCCGGTGTAAATCCCTCGTGGCCGATAAAAAGCAAAACGACCGCCGGCATTTTGGCGATTCTGCTCGGCGGCATCGGTGCACACAAATTTTATCTGGGTCAAACCGGTATGGGCATCTTGTATCTTTTACTGAGCTGGACATTTATACCGGCGATTGTAGGCTTTGTTGAGGGAATTATATATTTGACGACAAATGACCATAATTTCCAAACCAAATATCACGTTCGCCTGCAATAATTTCTATGTTCAGAACGGTTTGTGACGAATCCCCCTTCTCCGAACCGTTTCAACCCCCGAAGCTGTGCTTTGCACAACTTCGGGGGTTTTGTAATTCGCATATGTATTCCGATTCAAAAGACACGTAAAAACTGCGACGCGATACCGCTGTTTACGGCAGTTTTTTGAAATCTACGGTTTGATTTTTCATCGAGATTTTACTGACCTGCCAACCGTATGCTGTCAATTCCTTTTTATAGGTCAAAAAGGAATGGTCTATCGGAAAGCCGAGAATCTGTTCAATTTCTGCAAAGTGCAGTTGTAAATGTGCCATGTCCTGTCGGGAAATATGTTCCCAAAGCGCCGCATATTTTTGCATCTGCATTTCTCCCTTTTTCACGCATTGTATATCAGGTTCGTTTCCATTTGCAAATCAGGACATATGCTAACATTGTCGCCAATGCCGTGCCGCCGAGAATGCAGTACATTGTTCCTGTTTCCACCGCATTGTCAAAGAAGTAAAGGTTGCAGTCTAAGCTGTCCCGAATGCCTGTAATGACTTCTTCCGGAAATCCGCTGTCCGCCATTTCTGCAAATACACCGCGCATGGCGTGATTGCGCAAAAGCGAAGTACCATAGGTTCCCGGCAAGAAGGAAAGAACCTTTTGCAATCCGTCGCTAAAATTGGAAATCGGCATATAGGCGCCGCAAAGAAAGCCGTAGCCTGCGCTGACCAGCGTGCCGACTGCAGACATTTGTCCTTGTGTCGTCAAAAATACATTGATAATGCTCGAAAGCGCCGTACCGAACAGCACCAACAGAAAAACATCTGCAAAAATCAGCAGAATATCCGTGAAAGACAGGTACCAGCCCACTTTTGCGAGGTACAAAAATCCTGCACACGCCGTAATCAGGAAAATAATCAGCGTGGAAACGGCTGTGGCGATGTAATAACCGAGCGCGAGGACAGAGCGTTTGACAGGTGTAACAGTCAAATCCCGCCGCGCGCCCGATACCTTATCCTGTACCATCAGCATATTGGAGCAGAAAGCAACCGTTACACAGCAGACTGCCAAAAGCGAAGAAATCAACTGTCCGCCGACCAGTCCGTTGATTAAATCATCGGAAACCGTAAACCCTTCAGGCAGAGCGCTGAGAAAACTGCTTCGATAGGTGTTGCCGAGAAACGTTGCATACAGCACCAGCAAAATCAGCGGTGTAATCAGTGCCGAGAAAAACAGCCCCTTGTCTTTGAAAAACAGTTTTATGTTGCGTTCAATTAATGCGTGCAGTGTTTTCATACCTGTTCACCCCCGACTAAGTGTTTGCCCGTTACGGCAAGAAAAACGTCGTCCATTTTGCCTTTTACAATTTCATAATCTGTAAACTGGTCGGGGTGTACTGTAATTAACTGCGTTGCCGCCTGTGTATTTGGAATAGCTAAGCGATATGCACCGTGAAGTGTTTCATACGGAATACCGAGAGACTGCACCTGCGCTTCATCTGCACCGTATAAGGTGATGAAATCGCCTGTGTATGTATTTTTCAGCTGTAACGGCGTACCCTCTGCGGCGATTTTACCGCTGTCTAAGATAATGACATAATCTGCGTCTGCCGCTTCTTCCATATAATGTGTTGTCAGAAATACGGTCATCTTTTTTTCTCTGCGGAGCTGTGAAACCGCATCCCAAAGCAGTTTGCGCGTTTGCGGGTCAAGCCCTGTAGTGGGTTCGTCCAATATCAGGATTTTCGGACTGTGCAGCAGAGCGCGCGCAATGTCGATTCTGCGGCGCTGACCGCCCGAAAGCTTCCCGACCGTTCGCTTCAATAAATCGCTGAAATCCAAAAGCGCCGCCAGCTCCTGCAAACGCGCTTCAAACGCAGAACCTGTGATGCCGTACAGCGCGGCACGGCTTTTCAGATTGTCGCGCACGCTGAGCGCCTTATCCAGAACGGAGTTTTGGAACACAACGCCCAAATTTTGCTTTACAGCGTCTGTATCGCAGTCTAAATCCGTACCGTCAATGGTCACTGTTCCGCTGTCTTTCGGGAGCTGTCCGCAAAGAATGGAGATGGTGGTGCTTTTTCCCGCACCGTTAATGCCGAGAAAGGCAAACAGTTCGCCCTCTTTCACGCAGAAACTCAAATCCTGCACGGCGTGGATATCGCCGAAGCTTTTGGACAGATGCTGTATTTCAATCACATTTTTCATCTGCAACACTCCTTCTGCACTTCATTTTACACCCTTTTGCGCAGAATAGCAAGCCGTAAAAAATCCTGCTTGCCGTCGGCACGTTTCTGTAGTAAAATGAGCTTGAAACAGCAGAAAGATGTTCTGTTTTTATAACCCGAAATTTTGGAGAATATAATGTTAGATGTCATACAAAACAGACGAAGTATTCGAAAATACACCGCAGATGAGGTGCCGCGAGCCGCAATTGAGGAAATTTTAAAGGCAGGAATGTCGGCGCCGTCCTCCAAAAACAGACAGCCGTGGCGTTTTGTGGTTGTGACAGGCAATGCCAAAGCAGAAGCGTTATGCGCAATGGAACGGGGATTAGCGCGGGAAAAAATCTACCCCGTATTGCCTGAGAGCGTGCCGTATCTCGGCGGCGCTGAGAATACCTATCGGATTATGCAGTCTGCGCCCGTGCTGATTTTTATAATCAACACATTGGCGACGGCGCTTACAGAAGCTTTGTCTGTCGAGGCGCGCGTTTCTGAAATCTGCAATATGCAGTCTATCGGCGCCGCGATAGAGAATATGACACTGGAAGCAACTGCGCAGGGGTTGGGCAGTTTGTGGATTTGCGACATCTTTTTTGCGTACCGAGAGTTATGTGATTGGCTTTCCGCAGACGGACAGCTGTGTGCGGCGTTGGCTGTCGGCTATCCGAGCGAAGTCCCTGCGCCGAGACCGCGAAATCCCTTGGTTGTCGAGTGGAGAAATTAGACAGAATACAAAACCGATTTCGGAGGAGTTATATTGATGATAAAAGTACTTTTCGTCTGCCACGGCAATATTTGCCGTTCACCGATGGCGGAGTTTATTTTTAAGGATTTGGTAAAAGCAAACGGTGTTGCGGAGAATTTTTACATCGCCTCCGCCGCAACGAGCACGGAAGAGCTCGGGCACGGGGTGTACCCGCCTGCCAAAGCGGAGCTTGCGAAGCACGGGATTTCCTGCGCGGGCAAACGGGCCGCACAACTGCAAAAATCAGATTATGAAAAATACGATTTGTTTGTGGGTATGGACAACGCCAATGTCCGCAATATGCTTCAATTGTTCGGCGGTGACCCTGACGGTAAGGTGTACCGACTGATGGATTTTACGGACAGAAAAGGCGAGGTCGCCGACCCATGGTATACACGCGCGTTTGATATCGCCTACCGAGATATTTATGACGGCTGTTGTGCGTTGCTGAACGAATTAGAAGGGGAGTAAGTGCACTCCGGACGTGTGTCGTGGCATCAATACAGTACCCCCGCACCTGCTTATGCGAGTGCGGGGGCTTTGCTGTGTGCTATGTATAAATTTGTTATGCTGTGGCAAAGCCGAAGAATCTCCCTCGGTACAGCGTAAATTCAGCGGCGGACTTCTCTGCCCGCCCACGCAGGGTGCGGTTTTGCACAAATAAAATGGCAATCCACATACTGTAGGGGCGTGCATTGCGCGCCCGAACGCGGACAGTCGCAAGGGCTGTCCCTACGGATTGCAAATCAAATGTATTCTGCGCAAATATCGCGGACGGACGAGGACGTCCGTCCCTACGCGTACATCAAATTTACTCTGTGCAAATTCTGCGGCGCGAGCAAGCCCGCGCCCTACGAGGCGCAGGACACTTACTCTGTGCCGTGTGAGATTCTTCGCTACGCTCAGAATGACAAGGTTTTTGCACAAAGCAAACGGCAACACACAACCCCGTAGGGGCGGATGCTCACATCCGCCCGCGGGTTGCTGACTTTGGCGACCCCAACAATTTGAAAATCCCCTTTTTTCCTTTTTGGAAAAAAGGGGGGATTTCTGTACGTAAAACCAATTCTATTTAAGCATTTCCGCCGACATATTTGCAATACAGTGTCTGTGCCGCGTCGGTCACATCTTGGTTTACAGGCTCTTCGTATTCCGAATAGGTTTCACACCAGTTTTTCTCAAACATAAACAGTGCCTTGCCGAATTCCGTTGCATCGGAGCGTGGACGGCCACAGATTTTTATGCCTTTTTCCGTCACCAAATGCTTACCGTGTTTTGCTTCGGCAATGGCGGCGTCATAAAACCGCTGCCAGCGTACTGCGTAATATTCCCCAATCAGACCGCTCCATTCGCGCCATGCGTAGTCATACAGCATGCTGTTGTCGCCGTACATATCGCCCCACAGGGTGATGAGTGTGCGTGCATTTTGGTCAAAATACCGTTTTTCTTCTTCGGATGTACCCAGTGCGTGGCTCTGATTTACCCATCGTGCCAGCGTAAAGTTCTTACGGTTGGCAAGAAACGTGTCTAAATCGGACAGCAATTCCATTTGCGCATCCGCAATTGTCTGCATACGAGTGACATCACACACTTTAAAAGCCTCGGAAAACGCCTTCTGCTGTGTATGGAAGCGGTTGGAAAGTATCTGCCGTGTCAAGTCGCAAAGGTCATATTGATAGCCGTCGGAATCCTTGTATTCCTTACGCACCGAAAGAAACAGGGCAAGCGCTTTTTCCAAATCTTTCGGGTCATAAAATAAATCCGTTACGTCGCACGGTCCGCACCGTTTCGGGAAGGGGAGAGGACGTGCGCACACTACAGAGCCGACTTCGTTTTCGTGGTAGCCGTCGTCGCGGTAGCAGGTTTTCAGAAGAATATCCCATGCCGCACGCAGGGTGTTGTCATATTTGCCGTATCGGCGTTCTATGTAATCGGTCAGCCATGTGTCGAAATCTATAGATTTCGATTTTGTCAGCAATTCAAACTGCAAATCGTATACAACGGGATTTTGTTCGATTCCCTCCATAAATAGCCCCGCACCCACAACATTTGCGCCGTGCGATTTCAATTCTGCATACGGATTTTTGCAGTGCAGGCGAAGCTTGCCCTGCATGGCGTTTTTACCGCCGAAATTGTGCAGCATCCCCGCCACTACAGGGTATCCCCACATATTGCGGTTCTTGCGTGTGCGCTCGGAATTGATGTCCAACACCAGCAGTCTGTCACGCGGTACGGCCTTGACGATGTGCTTTCGCAAAGACCACGCCTGCATTACCCATACGGAATCCGCGTCAAAATTGCGGTACAGCGCGTCAATCGCACGGCCGACGCGGCGCAGATAGAGAAATCCCTTTTTCGGCGGTGTGCCCTCATGGAACGGGTCGCAGGCGAGGTAATGGTGATTGCCGAGCAGCTTGTCGAGCTTTTGCAGATACACCGTGCCGAATTCCGAAAACAGAGGGTCTAAGGGGTCTAATTGCGCGGTTTTCGGAAAAAAGCACCAACCGTTCTTTGCGGTAATGTGTGCGTTCGGATATTTTTCACGGAGCAGCATCGGCACGTGTCCCGAAAAGCCCTGCTGAATCGGAAGCATTCCGAATTCGAGTATACGTTTGAGAATTTTTTTGCCGAGGGCTAAGCGTTCATATACATAATCCGTGTTCTGCGGCGGCATATAGCCCTCAATGTTCGTCATCAACTGCCACGCCCAAAACGCGGGACCCGAAATCGTGTCTAACGCCTCTTTTTGCGTGAATCCGAATTTCAAAAGCGTTTCAAACCAAACCGCCTCTGTACCGATGACACATAAGGGCATATTGATGCCGTTCATCGCCATAAAGTCAATTTCCTGTTCCCAGCGCGCCCAGTCCCACCAGCACATAGAGTAGTCCAAGGTACAGTAGTTCATGTATACTCTGTATTTTTGCGCAATCGTTTTTTCGAGTGTGCCTTCAAACGGCACAATTTCGGTTAAGGATAAAACTTCGTTGCCGCACCAGGAATAATTCACACGGCAAATCTGCTTTACATAATCGTAAATTGCGTTGCACGCTGAAATACGGCTGCCCGCCTGAATATGTACGCATCCGCTGTCAAAATACACGGTGTAGCCGTCAGGCACGCGTGCGTCCAGCGTGATTTGAAACGCATCTGTTAAATTCGGTAAATTTCGCTGTAAAAACGCCTGCAGAACTGCATCCATTTTGATGTTCTCCCAAATTGTTTTCTTCCATTGTATCAGTTTTTATTTTGCAAAGCAATCGGATTTTAAATCTTTGTAACCTAATTTTAACAATTTGTAACTTGCACATTTTCGGGGATACTATATAATTATAAGTAAGAAATATAGTGCTTTATGTCGAAAGAAGGATTTTAATGAACGCGGCAAAGCAAAACAAGCTTTTAAAATATATTTTAATCGGCTGTGCGGCAGTCATTTTGATTTTGTCGGTGGTGCTGTGTGTTACGGCGGCGAAAAACAAGGACTTGAAAAACGGCGGGAGCGCCGCTTCCGAAGCGCTTGTCAGCGCCGAACGGGAAAAAGAGAGCTTAGACGCAGTACGTGCGAGCGAAGCGGAATCTTACCGAAATCAGCTGAATGAGCAATCCTCTGTATTTGCCGACGAAAAGAACGCGCTCAATCAGACCATTGCCGATTTAAATAAACAACTTGCCGTAAAGCGTGCCGCCGAAGCGGCGGCCAATGCGTCGAAGCCGTCACCGAATCCGACGCCGCAGCCCGTAAATCCGGGCAGCGGAAAAGACCTTTCGCAAAAGACGATTTATCTGACATTCGATGACGGACCGTCGCCGCGCACACCGGAGGTTTTAAAAATCCTCAGAGACAACGGTGTCAAGGCGACGTTTTTTGTAACCGCCCGAAGCAAGAACAGCAGTCATTATATGAAAGATATTGTAGCGGATGGACATACGATTGCTTTGCACACATATACACATGATTACGCAAAGATTTATGCTTCCGAGGAAGCGTATTTTGCGGATTTACAGCAGATTTCCGATTTGGTATACAGCGAAACGGGTGTGCGCACCAACTTGATTCGTTTTCCCGGCGGAAGCAGTAATACGGTCAGCCGAAAATACTGTTCGGGTATTATGACGCGTCTGACACAGCGGGTTGTGGATAAGGGGTATGTATATTTTGACTGGAATATCACTTCAGGTGATGCGGATAAGGGTGGTTCTTCCGCACAGAAAATCATTAACAACTGCCGTAAAGTGCCGAGCAGTAATGCCGTAATCGTTTTGATGCACGATTCCGTTGAAAAGCGCACCACGGTGGAAGCGTTACCCGAAGTAATTGCCTATTACAAAGCGGCGGGCTGTAAATTTGCGGCACTGACCGAATCTACACCGCCCGCGCATCAAAAAGTTGCAAATTGACAATGCTTTTTGTGTATATTCAATAGACAACTTTTATTTTTCTTGTCATTTTGCACAAAGTTAGTAAACCCGAAAACAAGCGACTTTGGAATACCCACCGAAATCTCACAAAATCCCCCATATATCGTGTTTTAACCGTTGACGCGGACAAGTTTTGTGGTATAATATGTTACTGTAAACACACGAAAAATGTATTTCAATACTATATATGGGGAGAATGATTATGTTCGTTAAAGAAGTTCTTGTTCAGAATCAGGTCGGCTTACATGCGCGTCCGGCGACTTTCTTCATCCAGAAAGCCAATGAATACAAATCTTCAATTTGGGTCGAAAAGGATGAAAGAAGAGTCAATGCCAAGAGCCTTTTGGGCGTTCTCTCTCTCGGTATTATGGGCGACACCAAAATCCGCATCATTGCAGGCGGTCCCGATGAGGAGCAGGCTGTAGAAGGGCTTGTTAAGCTCGTGGAATCCGGTTTCGCGGAATAATCCGAACAAAATATGTGTTTTTGCAGACATGCCGATTCTATTTTGTTTCGGTATGTCTGTTTTTGTATATGACAAATTTCGGGAAAACAACCCAAAGGAGGTGCCGATATGGAAGAAAAACGTACAGAGCTTCGCAAAAAGGCGATGAGCCTGCCGCTTTTACCGGGCGTGTATATTATGAAGAATGTACACGGCGAAATCATTTATATCGGCAAGGCAAAAGCACTGAAAAACCGCGTCAGCCAATATTTCGGCTCTCCGAACGGGCACACTGTCAAGGTGCGCAAAATGGTCGAAAATGTGCACGAGTTCGATTATATTGTGACCGACAGCGAATTTGAGGCGCTGGTGCTTGAGTGCAGTCTGATTAAACAGCATATGCCGAAATACAACATTCTTTTAAAGGATGACAAGGGTTACAGCTATGTGCGCATTGCGGGCGGGGATTATAAAACTATTACCGCCGTACTGCAAAAAAACGATGATGGTGCGGAATACATCGGGCCGTTTACAAGCTCTTATGCGGTGAAGCAAAGCGTGGACGCCGCCAACAAGATTTTTATGCTCCCGCAGTGCGGTAAGGTGTTTGACGGCAAAATCCGTAAAACGCGCCCGTGTCTGCATTATTATATTTCCCAGTGCTGCGGGCTTTGCACGGGAAAGGTTTCAAAAGCCGAATACAACGAAGCTGTGTCGCAGGCGATTCGCTTTTTAAAGGGTGATACCAAAGAAATTCTTAAAATGCTGGAATCGCAAATGGAAGAAGCCGCCGAAGCGATGGATTTTGAACGCGCGGCAAAACTGCGTGACCGCATCCGTGCCGTTTCCCGTATGCAGGAAAAGCAAAAGGTCGTGTTCAAATCCGTCGAGGAGCAGGATGTTTTCTCTATGGCGGAATCGGAAAATACCGTCTGCCTTGCCGTTTTGCGCTTTTCCGACGGCAGATTAAATGACTGTGAGCATTTCTTTTTTGAAAAGACCGATACGCAAGAAAGCATGATGACCTCTGCTGTAACCTCTTTTTACTCTATGCGCCAAAACATTCCGCGCCGCGTCACGGTGGACGGCGCTTTAGAAGGGGCGGCAGATGTCGAACGCTGGCTTTCCGAGAAAAAAGGGAAGAAAGTGACCGTGTTTACGCCACAGCGCGGCGAGCAGGTGGAAGTCGTGCATATGTGCCGCGAAAATGCGCAGGAAAAGCTGGCGTTAAAATTGGGCAAAAGCGGCAAAACCGTTGCGGTTTTGGAAGAACTGCGCGACCTTTTGGGGCTTTCTACCACGCCGAACTATATTGAATCCTACGATATCTCGCATACCGCAGGGCAGGACAGTGTTGCAGGCATGATTGTGTTTAAAGACGGCAAGCCGTATAAATCCGCCTATAAGCGTTTTACCATCAAAAGCTTTCTCGGCAACGACGATTACCGCTCGATGAACGAGGTACTGACCCGCCGTTTTGTGGAATATGAAAAGCTGAAAGATACAGGCGAGGGTTTTGGCAAATTGCCCGATTTGATTCTTTTAGACGGCGGTATCGGGCAGGTGAACGCCGTACAGCCTGTTTTAGAGCAGTTCGGGCTTTCCGTTCCGCTGTTCGGTATGGTAAAGGATAACCGCCACCGCACGCGTGCCATTGCACAAAACGGCGGCGAAATTGAGATTCGCTCCAATCGGCGCGTGTTTACACTCGTTTCCGAGATTCAGGAAGAGGTACACCGTTTTTCGATTGCCTATCACCGCAATAAACACGCCAAACGCAATCTGACCTTGTCCTTAACCGAAATCGAGGGCATCGGCGAGAAAAAAGCAAAATCACTGTTAAAGCATTTTAAAACGCTGACCGCCGTGAAAAATGCGTCCGTAGAGGCGCTTTGTAAAGCGGAAGGTATCAGCCGCAAAAATGCGGAGAAGATTTATGAATTTTACCATAACGAGGAAGATATATGAAAAAAGCCATCGTATTTGATTTGGACGGGACACTGTTAAATACCTTAGAGGACTTGTGCGACAGCACCAATTTCGCACTCGAGAAATGCGGATTCCCGAAACGCACGCTCGGCGAGGTGCGCCGCTTTGTCGGCAACGGGATTCGAAAGCTGATTGAACGCGCCGTGCCCGAATTTGCTCAGGAACCTGTAATTACGGAATGCTATAAGATTTTCTGTGAACACTATAAAGACAACATGGAAAACAAGACTGCCGAATATGATGGGATTACCGAAATGCTCGGCGCACTGTACGAAGCGGGCTATAAAATGGCGATTGTCACCAACAAAGCGGATTTTGCGGCGCAGGTGCTGTGTCGCCGTTTGTTTGGAAATTATATACATACCGTGGTCGGCAGTGTGGATACCCGTCCCAATAAGCCTGCGCCAGACGGTGTGTATTATGCGCTTGCGCAAATGGGCGCGGAGAAGTCAGAAGCCGTATTCGTCGGCGACAGTGAGGTCGATATTCTAACCGCAAAAAATGCGGGCATTGATGCTGTCGGTGTGCTGTGGGGCTTCCGTGATTTGTCCGATTTACAGAACGCAGGTGTCAAAATAACCGCAAAAGATACAAAAGAACTGAAAAATTTGCTTTTATCCTTAAAAAATGGATGATTTTAGTTGACATTTGTGCTAAAATAGTGAAAAATAGTGGAGAGTGGAGTTATGCGGGTAATTACAGGCTCGGCACGCGGTAGAAAACTGAAAACCTTAGAGGGCGGCGACATCGTCCGACCGACAACCGATAAGGTGAAAGAAGCCATGTTCAGCATTGTGCATTTTGAGTTGGAGAATGCCGCGGTGCTGGATGCGTTTGCGGGTTCCGGGCAGTTAGGGATTGAAGCGCTCAGCCGAGGGGCGAGAAAAGCCTATTTTGTAGACGCCAATAAAAAAGCGTTTGAAACGGTAAAAGAAAACTTAAAAACGACAAACCTGTTTGACCGTGCCGTGGTTTTAAATACGGATACACTCTCTTTTTTAAACGGTTCAAAGGAACGGTTTGACGTGGTGCTGTTAGACCCGCCGTATCAAAAGGGCTTAGTCGAAAGTGCCTTGCCGCTTTTGTCCCGTTGCTGTAACCCGAATGCGCTGGTGGTCTGCGAGACGGATTTTGCGGAGAATTTGCCCGATTCTGCAGGGGCGCTTCAGAAACAGCGCGAATATAAATACGGTAAAACCAAACTGACGACATACAGAAAACAAGAGGAAACGGTATGAAAACGGTCATTTGTCCGGGCAGCTTCGACCCTGTGACGGTCGGGCATTTGGATATTATCCGCCGTTCTGCGGCAATGTTTGATAAAGTCATTGTGGTTGCTATGACGAACTATCACAAAAAGAATACCTATGCGTTTTCCGCGGCGGAGCGCGTGGCGCTTTTAAAACGCTGTACCAAGGATATTCCAAACGTTGAGGTGGATGCTTACGACGGGCTTTTGGCGGAATATGCGCGGCAAAAGAACGCCATTGCGATTGTAAAAGGGCTTCGCGCCGTTTCGGATTTTGAATACGAGTTTCAGCAGGCGCTGACCAATCAGAAACTGAACGGCGATTTGGAGACAATTTTTATCGCAAGTACGGCGGAAAATATGTTTTTAAGCTCCAGCGTTGTCAAGCAGGTTTGCGAATTGGGCGGGGACATCGGCAATTTTGTTCCCGAAGAAATTCGTGACGATATAATCAAGAGAATCAGCAGAGGTGAAGAGAAATGACCATAGAAAGCTTGTTGGATGAAATTGAGGACATTCTTGAGGACGGCAAAAAAGTACCGTTTTCTTCGGGGCTTTTGTTGGACGTGAACGAAATCAAACGCGTGATTGAGGATATTCGTCTGAATATGCCCGATGAACTGATGCAGGCGCGCAAGATTGCTTCGGAGCGCAAGGAGATTCTGACGGCGGCGCAGAACAGTGCGGACGACATTATTGCAGGTGCGCAGAGACGGGCGAAGGAGCTTGTCGAAGCACACGAGATTACGAAGGGTGCGGAAACCGCCGCAGCCGATATTATGGCGCAGGCGCGCGCACAGGCGGGCGAAATTGTCGAGGGCGCGAGAGCAACGGCTTCCGAGCTTACCGACCAGGCGCAAAAGTGGGCGCACGATATGCGGACAAGCGCAGGGGAGTACGTGGAGAACATAGTCGCGCTTGCAGACGAAAGCCTTACGAATTCCGTCAACGAAATCCGGCGTGCGCGTCAGTCGCTCCGTGCGGCGGCACAGCATAAACAGCGTGCGGAAAAGCAGTAAAGATATAGAATAAAAGCTTCACCTCGTCGCATATACATGTGTACGAGGTGAATGTTTATGTTCGTGTTTTCCGTACACAAAAGACAAATTAAACTGATTGTGTTGCTGGTGTGCATTGCGGCGGTGGCAATAGCCTTTTTTGCCGTAACCAAACGCGGTGTGGAGACGGCAAAGGAACCCACAGTCAATATCCGCGCCTCCACCGCCGAAGAACGGGTTGCCTATCTGTCGCAGTTTGGCTGGAGTGTGGAGGCGGACCCTGTCGAGGTAACGGAAGTGATTATTCCCGAGACCTTTGACGAAACCTATACGAATTATAATGAACTGCAAAAAAAGCAGGGCTTTGATTTGTCTTTGTATGCGGCAAAGCGCGTAAAACGCTGGACTTACCGTGTGACCAATTACCCCGGCTATGAGGATAAAAGCTGTATTCAGGCAACGCTTTTGGTGTATGACGGGCAGGTCATCGGCGGCGATGTATGCTCTGTGGAGCTGGAAGGCTTTATGCACGGATTTGTAAAAGAAGCGCTGTAATGCTGTAGGGAACGACCTCTGTGTCGTTCCGCAAAATCCGCGCAGGCGAACGGCGGCGCACCACCCGTAGGGGTCAGCGTCTCGATGACCCGAACACGGGAGGCTTTCACATAAACCCTGTGGCGGGCATCAAATTTACTTCGTTCTATGGGAGATTCGTCGCTTCGCTCAGAATGACAAATTTACGCACCCCGAAAATCAAAATACCCAAAGAATACAAAAAGTGAGCACAAAAATGGCAAAAGAACGGATTGACAAATTACTTGCGAGCGCGGGAACGCTGTCCCGTAAGGATGTAAAAGAAATGATACGCCGAAAGCGTATTACTTTAAACGGGATACTTATAACCGATGCGGGGCAAAAGGCGGATATTTCCTGTGACACAATTTGTTTGGACCGAAAACCCCTGACCTTAAAAAAACACGTGTATATTATGCTGAACAAGCCGACGGGCGTAGTATCGGCAAGCAATTCCGAACGCGAAAAAACGGTTATTGACCTTGTGCCCGATGCATTGCGGCGGGACGGACTGTTCCCTGCGGGGCGGCTCGATAAGGATACCACGGGCTTCGTGCTGATTACGGATGACGGCGCATTTGCACACCGTATCCTATCGCCCAAAAATCATATTGAAAAGACCTACGTTGCCTCGCTTGAAAATCCGCTTGGCGATGCAGATATCGCCGTTTTGGAACAAGGGATGATCCTGCGGGACGGCACACGGTTTCTGCCCGCGGGCATAGCCGTTCTGTCGTCGGATGCAAAAGAGGTGCAGGTGAAAATCTGCGAGGGCAAGTACCATCAGATTAAGCGGATGTTTGCCGCTGTCGGAAACCGCGTCACAGCACTGCGCCGCACACATATGGGCGCACTCGAATTGGATTCTGCTTTGGCGGCGGGGGAATGCCGTGAACTGACACAGGCGGAAGCGGAACAAATCACTTTGAACTCGTCCAAAGACAGTACACCGTAAGGCGGGGAGCTCCCGCCTTTCTTTTTTTCACCGCTTTTTCCTCCTCGGCATAGGATGTACTAAGGAAATATCGGTGGTGTATATATGAAAAAAATGAGAATTAAAGTGGGGTCTGTTACCTATGCGATGAAAGCGAAAGCGGTTTTGCAGCGGTACGGACTCCGTGTGCAAATTATAAAAACGGCAAAACCAATGAAAAACGAGGGGTGCGGCTATTCTTTGGTAGTACCCGCAACCGATTTAAATGTGGCGGAAATCCTGCGCCGTGAGGGTGTTTCAACGCTTGAAATGAAGTGGGAAACGTGATATATTTCGACAACGCCGCAACAACGTTCCCAAAGCCTCGGAACGTCACACATGCGCTCACACAGGCGGCGGTGCGTTACGGCGCAAACCCCGGGCGGGCGGGACATCATATGGCTTACGAAACAGCGGAGCGTGTGTATGCCGCACGCGAGGCAGTCTCGGACTTTTTTTCGCTCGGCAAACCCGAAAACGTAATTTTCACAAAAAACTGTACAGAAGCGCTGAACACTGTAATTTTCGGATTGGCGCGGCGCGGCGGACATTTTGTCTGTTCTGATTTGGAGCATAACGCAGTTGTAAGGCCGCTGGAAGCCCTGCGGCGGCAGGGCGTTTGTACTTGGACCGCGGCGCATGTCGGAGAAACCGATGCCGAAACACTCGCAAATTTTGAAAGTGCAATGCAACAGAATACAATTGCGGTTATCTGTACGGGTGCGTCAAATGTATTCGGCAAACGCACGCCGCTGAAATTGCTTGCGGATTCGGCACACAAAAACGGTGTCTTGCTTGTGGCGGATGCGGCACAGACGGCGGGGATTTTGCCGGTTTCGATGCGCGAAGACGGTATAGACTTTTTGTGTGCACCCGGGCATAAAGGTCTGTACGGTGTGATGGGGACGGGTATTCTCCTTTGTAACAGCGAGCGGCGGTTAGAGCCGCTGACTTACGGCGGTACAGGTACCTTGTCTGCACAGCTTACACAGCCGGAGGCATACCCTGAACGGTTGGAAAGCGGTACGCTGAATGTGCCGGGGATTTTGGCTCTTGAGCAGGGAATCCGCTTTGTACGCTCCAAAGAGAGCGAACGTATTCTGTCACATGAAATGCGTGCAATGCAAAAAATACAGGAGACACTGCGGCAAACACCGAATGTAATACTATATACAGACCTTACGGCACAGCCGAAAAACTATGTACCGCTGCTCTCTTTCAATATTCGCGGACTGCACAGTGAAGAGACGGCGTCAAAGCTTTCCGAGGTAGGAATTGCGGTTCGCGCGGGGCTTCACTGCGCACCTTCGGCACACAACGCTTTCGGTACGCAGGAGCAGGGTACAGTCCGCATATGTCCGTCTGTTTTTACAACTGAAAAAGATGTAAATAGTTTATTAAATTCTGTATTTAAAATTGCAAAAGCTGTATAACTATGATACAATATATCGTGATTATATATGCACGTTGGTGCGTGAATTGCGATATATTGTATTTTTTTGTTGAAACGGGTGTAGTTATGCAGTTTTATTTGTCATTTGCCGAGCGGATGGACGAAATCGGTAAAGCAATTTTAAGCTTTAACAGCATATCAGATATTTTGGATGTCTTATTGGTGGCGTTTGTCATCTACAGTGCGATTAAACTGATTCGGGAAACACGCGCCATACAGTTGGCAAAGGGCTTTGCACTGTTGCTTGTAATTTATGCGGTGGTTTCTTTGCTGCGTATGCAGGTCAGTACCTATATGTTTTCAACGGTCTTTTCGGACATCCTGTTGGTGCTGGTTATTATTTTTTCTCCTGAAATTCGGCATGCGCTCGAAAGTGTTGGCAGAAGCAGTGTTTCCAATTTTAACTTTTTCGGGTTTAAAAACAGCGAGGAACTGCGCCGCCAGGAACAGCTTCTGGCTATGGTCAACGGTGTTACAAAAGCCTGCGCAGATATGAGTGATAAAAAAATCGGCGCTTTGATGGTATTTGAGAAAGAGAGCATTTTAGGTGAAATTATTCAAACGGGTACACGGGTGGATGCGGAAGTTTCTGCTGAGCTTATCGGTAATATTTTTTATCCGAAAGCGCCTTTGCATGACGGTGCGGCTGTTTTGCGGGAGGCGCGCGTGTGTGCGGCGGGCTGTATTTTACCGCTGACAAAAAATCAGGTCAGCAGTGAACTCGGTACCCGTCACCGTGCGGCAATCGGTATGAGCGAGCAAAGCGATGCGCTGATTGTTGTTGTTTCGGAAGAAACGGGTTCTATTTCCGTAGCGCATAAGGGAACGCTGAAACGCGGGCTTTCCAGCGGCGATTTGCGGGAGCTGTTAAGCGAGCATTTCCTGAAATTTGAACACACGCAGGAAAACCGTTTTAAAAAGCTTTTGAAAGGACGGAAAAAGCATGGCGATGAATGAAAATAATGCGAAAAAAACGGCTGAAAAATCTGTAAGCGGCGTATTTCGCAATTTGATTTATAATAATAAAATTGCTATGCTGTTTTCACTGATTTTGGCTTTCGGGATTTGGATTTGGGTTGCGATTGAGAAAAGTCCCGTGGTGGAAATTACGGTCAGCGCCGTTCCCGTGAAAATTGACATGGAAAACAGTGTGCCCGCCCAACTGCATTTGCAAACTTTCGGGCAAACGGAATTTTATGTGGATGTGACGGTTACAGGCAAGCGCTTTGTGGTTTCCGCTTTAACGCCTGAAGACCTTACGGTCACCGCACAGACCAATTATGTAGATTCTGCGGGAACGAAGTCTTTACAGCTGAAAGCGACGGCAAACGATTCCCGCGATTACGAAATCCAGAGAATTTCTCAAAATTATATTGATGTGTACTTTGATACCTATAAAGAAGCGGAATTCGCCATTGAACCGCGTATTTTAGCGCCTGACGGCAAAAACGTTGTGGACGGCTGTATTTTAGGCAGTGTGCTGTTTTCAAAGAATACGGTGGTCGTCAGCGGACCTTCTGCCGAGGTGAATAAGGTGACGGGCGTAATTGCCGAAGCATCGGTCAGCGCGCCGCTTTCCGCAACCACTACGGTACAGCCGGAAATTAAGCTGCAAACCGACGGGCAGGAAACGCTGTCTTATGTGGAACTGAATACGGGAGAAAGTACCGTGACCATGACTATGCCCGTACTCAAAAAAGTTGTGCTGCCGACTTCGGTGACTTTTAAAAACGCCCCGGGCGGATACCTGAACAGCGATGTACCTGTCACAGTTTCGCCCTCGCAGATTGAGGCGGCGGTGCCGATTGAAAAAGTCGGTGAACTGAAAAGCATCAGCGTGGGAACCGTGGATTTCGCAGAGCTGGACAGCGGCTACAACACATTCAATTTTAACGCCTCGGATATAACGGAATACACTGTGGTAGACAGCTCCGCACGTTTTCGCGTTACCGTAAATATGACGGGCACCGTAACAGCTTTGTTTTCCGTATCGGCACAGAATATTGCCGTAACTGCGCAAAAGGACGGTTTTCACTCTTCTGTGCTGACACGCGGTATTGAAAATATACGTGTAATCGGTACGGCGGAGGAGATTGCCGCACTGACAAACGATATGCTGTATGCGGAAGTAGACTTATCAGACGCAGAAATTACGGAGGGCGAACAAACCGTAAAAGCACGGATTGTTATCAAAGGCAGTTCAAAGGCTTGGGCGTCGGGTACCTACACGGTGCGTATACAAACGACTGCGGCATAATTTTTTATAATCCGAAGCAAAACGGACAAAAGGAGGGCAAATATGAAACGCATATTTACGTTGGTTTTATTGTTTGTCTTTCTGATGTGTACATTCTGCGGCTGTGCGCCTGTCTTTACAGGGGTGGACAACCTTATGCGTCCGCCGAAATTAAGCGGTGAAAATGCTGGCATCGAAGAAGCCTTTGCCCGCGCGACGGCAAACCGCAGTGTCAAGATGAAAACGCCGACTACGGGCGACTACCGCTCTGCCTATGTATTGCGGGATATTGACGCAGACGGTGCAGACGAGGTAATTACATTTTACTGTGACGCCAACGATGAAACGGCGGTATACATGCATATTTTGGACCGCGCGGGAGACCGTTGGGAAACCTTGGCAGATATTAAAGGCAAGGGAAGTGAAGTGGATAGAATCGATTTCTGCGACATGAACGGCGACGGCGTATCGGAAATTGTCGTGTGCTGGTCTTTGTTTGAAAGCAGCGGCAGTAAAATTATGACGGTGTATACCTCTGCATTCGGTAAGAATACAGGGGCGGTGCGCGAACTTGCAAGCGAGCCGTTTTCACAGATGGTACACCTGGATATGAACGCAGATGCAAACGATGATATTTTGTTGCTTTTGCTTTCGTCCGAAAACGGAAAAAGCAAAACTGTTGCAAAAATTTTAATGATGGATTCGGACTTCGGCATCTATTGTCCGAGCAGTGTTGAATTAGTGCCCGCGTTGCGTGTGTCCTCTCTGCAAAGCCAAAAGGCGGATAAAACGGCAGATTTGCCCGCCATCGTTTTTGCGGACTGCGTATTAAACGAGACCACGGCGGTAACGGAGTTGATTTACTGGGATTCGGCAAATGCGCGTCTTTGCGCACCGCTGACAGCGGACAATACATCCGATGCACCGAAGACTGCCCGCGCGCTGAATCTGTCTGCGGCAGACATTGAAAAGGACGGGTATTTGGAAATACCGATAACCAGACCGCTTGAAAATGCGGTTACCGTAAACGGCAGTGAAGAACAGCCTTTGGAATTGACTGCGTGGCTGCGATACGGCAAGGACGGATTACAGACAAAAGAGCAATGTTTGATGATTTATTCTTCGTCCTATCTGTTTCGTTTGTCGGAAGCAGAGATAAATCATATGACCGTAGTCAACAACATTCCCGACAGAATTTGTACCTTTTATGAAACAGAACCGAACGGTGCGCGCGGTCAGGCTCTGTTTGAACTGATTGTTTTCCCGACAACGGAGCGGATGCGTCGCAGACCGTCGGGATATGTAACGCTTGCGGAAAGCAGTACGCTGACGTACATTTACCGAATTACGGAATTCGGCGCGCGTGCAGGCATATCAGACGAATATTTAGAAACACATTTTTCCTTGATTCAGTAAAAGGGGGACGGAACAATGAAACGTGTTTTAATTGCGGAGGACGAAAATTCCATTCGCGATTTCATCATTATCAATTTAAAAAGAAACGGTTTTGAAGTATTGGAGGCCGCCGACGGACAGGCGGCGATTGACTGTTTTGATGCCGCCAACGGGCAAATCGACGTTGCGATATTAGATATTATGATGCCGCAAAAAGACGGCATGGAAGTCTGCAAGTATTTACGGGCACACAGCGCGGAAATCGGCATCATTATGCTGACTGCCAAAACGCAGGAGATTGACAAGGTTTCAGGGCTTATGAACGGTGCGGATGATTATGTCACAAAACCGTTTTCGCCCTCGGAGCTTATGGCACGCGTGGATGCTGTTTACCGCCGCGTGGCGCTTTTAAAAGAACGGCATAATGCGGCGGAAAGCAAATCCATATTGCTCGGTGAATTTGAACTGAATACCAATGAACGTTTGCTGTATAAACGCGGCAAGGCGATTGAGCTTACACAGATTGAATATCAGATTTTAGAATATTTATTCCGAAATCCGAACACGGTTTTGGAACGGGCGGACATTTTGCATAAGGTTTGGGGCAACGATTACTTTGTCGATGATAAAGTGATTGATGTAAACATTCATCGCCTGCGCGGCAAAATCGAGGATGAACCTGCTCAGCCCAAGCATTTGGTTACTATTTGGGGTATGGGCTATAAGTGGATTATATAAATTCAAATAAGCTATAAGAGAAAGGGGACGGCGCTGTGACAGGCAAAAAAAGCGGCATTACAAAGCGTTGGGTTTTGAATACGCTGTGCGTCATTGTAGTCGTTCTGTTGGGCTTTGTGCTTGTGGCGCTGATGCTGTTTAAAGAGCAGTATTACGAAGCTGTGCGCATGACCTTGAATTCCCGCGCCACAGGCATGGTGCAGTCTTATTTTGATTTGAGTGCTGCCGACTCTGACGAGGCATTCAATATGCGCGCGAAAGAGTATGTGGAGGACTTCAACGATAAATCTATTATGGAGGTTTGGGTGATTGACCGTCGCGGCAATGTTGTGGTTTCTTCCAGCGGGTTTTCCGTTGCGAACGAAGTGTATCCCGATTATTTGTCTGCGAAAACCGCCAAAAGCGGACGGGCAGACTGGGTCGGAAAAACGCAGTCGGGCGAACGGGTTATGGCGCTTACCTTTATGCTGAACGGTGCGCGCGGACAGCAACAGGGCGCGGTGCGCTATATTATTTCGTTAGAGGATATTGATCGACAGTTAGAAACCGTATTTGTTCTGTTGTTAATTTTGGCGTTGGTGATTTTATCTTTTGTGACGATTTCGGGGATGTTCTTTGTGCGTTCTATCGTAAATCCTGTACAGCAAATCAATGAAACGGCCTTGAAAATTGCACAGGGGGATTTAAGCGCCCGTATTGAAACCCGCGAATATGAGGACGAAATCGGTCAATTAAGCGAAACAATCAATCACATGGCGCGTGAATTAAATGAAACAAACCGACTGAAAAATGAGTTTTTATCCACTGTGTCTCACGAACTGCGCACACCGCTGACCGCCATTAAAGGCTGGGGAGAAACGCTTTTGTCCACACCGAATGAGGACGCGGTTTTGCAGGAAAAGGGCTTGCAGGTGATTATCAAGGAGTCGGAGCGTTTGACACAGTTGGTGGAAGAGCTTTTGGACTTCTCCCGTATGGAAAGCGGAAATATGTCGATGCGTATGGAAATTTTTGACGTCTGTGCGGTATTGGATGAGGTGATTACCGTTTTCAATGCCCGCGCTGTGCGTGAAAACATTCATTTGGAATATAATCTGCCGACAGCGCCCGTGTATATGCGCGGTGACGGCAACCGAATCAAACAGGTGTTTTTCAATGTTTTGGATAATGCATTTAAATATTCCGCGGCAGACGCACATGTGCTTGTAAATGCTTATTTGCCGAATCCGCAGTCTGTTGCGGTGACGGTTGCAGATACGGGCTGCGGTATTGCACAGGCGGATTTGCCGCACGTTACGGAGAAGTTTTATAAAGCAAATACCGCTGTGCGCGGTTCGGGCATCGGTCTTGCGGTGGTCAATGAAATTGTGTCTCTGCACGGCGGCATTTTGGGGATTCAAAGCGAACTCGGGCAGGGGACGACAGTTTCCGTTATGCTGCCCATTCAACAAATTACGGAGTAAAACATCCGAAAGGAGATATACGGATTTTGAAGACGAAAGAAAAACAGCACAAAACCTCTGTCGGCGGACAGGCGCTGATTGAGGGCATTATGATGAAAGGTCCGCGCGGTACGGCAATGTCTGTCCGTTTGCCGAGCGGCGAAATTGAAACGGAATATAAAGAGGCAAAGCCATGGCGCGACAAGTGTAAATTTTTCGGAATTCCTTTGGTTCGCGGGGTGGTCGGCTTCGCGGAATCTATGGTCACGGGCTATAAGTACTTAATGGAATCCGCCGAAAAGTCTACACAGGGCTTAGAAGATGAAACCGAAAACATGTCAAAACTCGACCGTTGGATTAACGAGCATTTCGGCGAAAAAATGATGAATGTAATCGGCGGCATTTCCGCCGTTCTCGGTATCGGTCTTGCATTTTTCCTTTTTATGTGGCTGCCTACGTATTTGGTGGATTTGGCGACGGGCGGAAATTTATTGAATTTCCATGCTTTGTTTGAGGGAATTATCCGTGTCATCATTTTTGTGCTTTATATGCTGTTGGTTTCACAAATGAAAGATATAAAACGCGTGTTTATGTATCACGGTGCAGAGCATAAATCCATTTTTTGCTATGAAAACGGCCTGGAGCTGACCGTTGAAAACGTCAGAAAGCAGTCTCGCTTTCACCCGCGGTGCGGCACAAGCTTTATGTTTGTGATGATTTTGTTGAGCATTTTACTCTCTTCGGCACTGGTTTTAATTTTTCCTGCCTTAGCGGACATTAACCGCGTACTGTGGATTCTGATTAAGCTGTTGATTTTGCCGTTGGTCATGGGCATCGGTTATGAGTTTATCCGCTATGCGGGTCGGCACGATAATGTACTTGTCAAAATTCTTGCCGCGCCCGGGCTTTGGATGCAGCGTATTACCACGAAAGAGCCGACAGACGATATTATCGAGGTCGGTATTGCGTCCTTGCAGGCGGTGCTGACAGATAATCCTGAGGATGACGAAATCAAATGACACTGCGAGAATTACAGGTGCAGGGAACGGCACTGCTTGCAGAGGCGGGGATAGCGGATTCCGCTTTTGAAGCCGCCTGTCTGTTGGAGTGTGCAACGGGATTTACCCGTGGGCAGTGCCTTTGCCGCACCGCGGAACACATGCCGCAATCGGCGGAAACGCAGTTCTTTGCAATGGTTGCACGGCGCGTGTCGGGAGAGCCACTGCAGTATATTTTAGGAAAATGGCCGTTTTACGGGCGGGACTTCTTTGTCGGAAAGGGCGTTTTGATTCCGCGCCCCGAAACGGAAGAATTGGTTGAAAAGGCGATTGCCGTTCTGAAAAGCAAACCCCGAAGCACCGTTTTTGATTTGTGTGCAGGGAGCGGCTGTATCGGTCTGACAATCGCAAAGGAAGTGCCCGCATGCGATGTATATTTGTTTGAAAAATTCGATGCGGCGTTCGGCTATCTTTGCAAAAATGCAAAGACCCTGCAAGCACCGAATGCACATGTTTTGCAGGCGGATATTTTTACCGATGTGCCGCCGAACGGCATGCAAGCGGATTTACTTCTTTCCAATCCGCCGTATATTCCGAAAGCAGAGCTGAGCGCTTTGCAGAAAGAGGTGCGCCGCGAACCGCAGACCGCCTTGGACGGCGGTGCGGACGGAATGGACTTCTACCGTGCCATACAGCAAAAGTGGCTGCCTTTCGTGAAAAAAGGCGGTATGCTGTTGATGGAATGCGGCGACGGGCAGGGGCGGTCCGTCGCGGACTTGTTTCAGTCCTCGGCGGTGCAAACGAAAGTCCTGTTTGATTTTCAAAATATTGACAGGTTTGTACAGGTTATAGTATAATAACCTCACGAAACACTTACAAAATCAGAGATTTTGAGTGTTTCGGAGAACATTGTATCCTGCCTGCTCGCACTTGCGCGCTCGCAGATAGGGTATAATAACCTCACGAATCTCTAAGAAATCAAAGATTTCAAGAGCTTCTCAGAACCTTGTATTCTGTTCGTAGCGCTATATGCGCTTTGAGATTTAAAATAAGCTGATTTGGGAGAACGAGATGCTGGTTGATTTAATACGCGGCAATCATTCCATGATTGAAATTTTGGCGGGGGTATTTGCCTCGCTGTTTGTGGTGTTTTGCACACTGCCTTTTCATGAATATGCGCATGCTTTCGTGGCGACAAAGCTCGGCGACCAGACCGCGCGTCTTTCGGGACGGCTGTCTTTAAATCCCATGCGCCACATTGACCCCTTGGGCGCGCTGATGATTGTGTTGGTTGGCTTCGGCTATGCCAAGCCCGTACCTGTTAATTTCAGAAACTTTAAAAACCGCAAGGTCGGCATGGCACTGACCGCATTGGCAGGTCCTGCCGCCAATATTCTGATGGCGCTTGTGTTTTTGCTGTGTAAAAATATTGTTCTGCTTTTTCCGACGGAGAATATACTTGTTTTGGCGTTGGCGTATTTCTTTATTTTTGCGGCAAGCATCAATGTCGGACTTGCCGTATTTAATCTGTTGCCGATTCCGCCCTTGGACGGTTCTCGGGTTTTACAGCTTTTGATTCCCTCAAAATACTATGTGAAATTTATGCAGTATGAGCGATATGTGGTTATCGTTGTGTTTGTACTGCTGTTGACAGGCGTACTGTCCCGTCCGCTTGGATATTTGCAAACGGCAGTCTATCACGGATTGGATACATTGGTGAGTTTGCCCTTCCGAGGGGTGCGCTGAATGGAACAGATTTCCTATAAGTTAGAAGTGTTTGAAGGTCCGATGGACTTGTTGCTCCATCTGATTTCCAAACACAAATTAAACATCTACGACATCCCGATTATCGAGCTTGTCGAGCAATATATCGCCTACGTAAAACAAATGCAGGATTCGGATATGTATGTTGCCAGTGAATTTCTGGAAATGGCGGCGCGGCTTGTATATATCAAGACCGTCTCCTTACTGCCCGTTTACGAAGAAGCCGAGGACTTAAAAAAAGAGCTGACAGGCGAGTTGCTGGAATACAGAGACTGTCAGCTGATGGCGGGTAAGCTCGCACAGCGTACAGAAGGCTTTGACCGCTTTGTGCGTAATCCGATTCAAATCGATATAGACCCTACCTATACAAGACTGCACGAACCGACAGAGCTTCTGCGCGCCTATTTAAATGTTGTCGGCAAAAAAATGCGTAAGCTTCCGCCGCCGATTGAAGCCTTTAAAGGGATTGTAGCCACAAAAATCGTGTCGGTCGAATCCAAAATTAAATCCATTTTCAAAAAACTCGGCAGGCGGGGCGAAAAGCACCGTTTTCATGCTTTATTTGCCGATGCGCAATCCCGTTCGGATATGGTTGCGACTTTTTTGGCTGTTTTGGAGCTTGCCAAAACGAAGAAACTGTATTTGGACGGCGAGGGCGATGCGATGCGCGTGGAATTGCTCGCTGAGGATTTTGAAAATTTCAGTTCGCAGGAATGGGAGTAACCGATGGTCAACGCAAAAGAATTACAGGCGGCGGCAGAGGCCGTTCTGTTTTCAGTCGGGGAACCGATTGAATTGGAACGGATTGCGGCGGCATTGGAAATAGAATCGGAAAGTACCGAACAGCTTTTAATGAATCTGTCTGCCTCTTTAGACGAACGCGGCAGCGGTATATGCCTTTTAAAGCTCGGCAATAAATATCAGCTTTCTTCGCGCGCACAGTTTGCACCGCAAATTCGCAGTGTATTAGAAGTCAAGCGCAATGCACCGTTATCACAGGCGGCATTTGAGGTGCTTGCGGTGATTGCATATAATCAGCCCGTCACGAAATCCTTTGTGGAGCAGGTGCGCGGGGTGGACTGTTCGGGCGTTATAGCCACGCTTTGCCAGAAAAAACTGATTGAAGAGAAAGGCAGACTGGATTTGCCCGGGCGTCCGCTGTTATACGGTACGACTTCGGAGTTCCTTCGCTGTTTTTCCGTTTCCGCACTGGAAGAACTTCCCGAATTGCCGAATCACGATGCGGAACAGAGTATAGAGGCGGTTTTAGAGGCGGCTGAATCAGCGCAGCCGTCTGAAAATCAGAATGAAGCACAAACCGAATAAACCATATTGTATCCAACAGAAACGGAGGTGTCGCGGTGATTGCGCTTTACATAATTTTAGGTATTATTTTCTTTTTTGCACTGTTGTTTAGTGTCAAAGTGCGGGTAGACGCAGAATATATCGACAGTTTTCGCTTGAAGCTTCGCTGGCTGTTTTTGTCATTTGACTTGTACCCGATGCAGAAGAAGGAGAAAAAGCCGAAAAAAGAAAAGCCCCAAAAAGAAGAACCGAAAAAGGAAGAGGAACCCCAGCCAAAAGAGAAAAAGCCGAATCCGTTTCAGACGTTTTATGAAAACCAAGGCTTTGAAGGGGTCATGCAGTTGGTGCGCGACTCGGCGGATGCCATCGGCGGCTTAATGAAAAGTGTGAAAAAGCACTTGATTATTGATGAGCTGTTTTTATGGGTCGTGATTTCGCACAACCACGATGCGGCGCAAACCGCGATTGAGTACGGCGAAGCGTGTCAGGATATTTACCCTGCCATGGGCTTTATTTGCTCTAACTTAAAAGTTAAAAAATACGATGTAGAGGTCGAACCCGATTTCATAGGCACATTCAGCAGTGCGCAGTTCGCGTTTGCGCTGTCCGTGCGTCCTATCTTTTTAATCAATGCCGGTATTGTTCTGGCGGTCAAATTGCTGTTTAAAGTGGTCTTAAAATTGCTTCGTGCAAAACCGAAGACCTCAGAAAATACAGAATCTCAAAATATACAAGGCGGTGCAACAGTATGAAAGAACAATCTGCAGCAGGAATTTTGGAAACCACAATCGAAAAAGTGAAAAATTTGGTCAGCGTCAGCACCATTATCGGTGAGCCGATGCAGGTCGAGGGCGGCATTACCATTATTCCCGTTTCAAAAGTAACCTACGGATTTGCTTCGGGCGGTTCGGATTTTCCGTCCAAAAACAATCAGGAAATTTTCGGCGGCGGCGGCGGCGCAGGCGTTACGATAACTCCCGTTGCGTTTTTGGTGATTGCGGACGGCGAAGTCACCATTAAGCATATCACAGCGTTTGACAATGCCGCAGAGCGTGTGGTCAACCTTGTACCTGAAATGTTTGACAAGGTTACTTCCGTTGTGAACAAGGCAAAGAAGGAAAAAGCGCAGAACAGTCAGCAGGCGGCAGATGATGCAATGGTCTCTGCGGCAATCGAAGAGCTTACAAAAGAATAATTTCTATCACCGCCTGCATATTGTTAAGATATGGCAGGTGGTTGATTTGTATAAAAAGATTTTTCGGTTTGTTTCCGTCTTTTTTTTGCTGTTTATCTGTTTGTGTTTTACCGTATGTGCGGTAGAGCCGCCGCGGGATTTGTCGGCTGAAGCCTTTGTGCTGATGTCTGCGGACACGCGTGAGGTGCTTTGTGCCAAAAACGCGCATGAACAGCGCTCCATGGCAAGTACGACCAAAATTATGACGGCGTTGATTGCTTTAGAGCAGGGAATTCCCGAACAGCAAATCCAAGTGACTTCGGATATGGTGCGGGTAGAAGGCACGTCCATAGGGCTGTTGCCTGATGACCTGATTACTGTGCGCACATTGGTTTCGGGCATGCTTTTGGAGTCGGGGAACGACGCCGCCAATGTGACGGCATATGCCATTGCAGGTTCGCAGGAAAAGTTTTTAGCAATGATGAATCAGAAAGCGGCGGAACTCGGTATGCACGACACACATTTCGAGACAGTTTCCGGGCTGGATTCTGAGAATCATTATTCCACCGCCTATGACATGGCGCTTTTGGGTGCGGCGGCGATTGAAAATGCGGAATTCCGAAAAATCTGCGGGCAAAAGAGCGAACGCGTGCTATACGGCAACCCGCCCTATGCGCGCACGCTTTCCAATCACAACCGTCTGCTTTCAGAATATCCCGGGGTTTTTGGTATCAAAACAGGCTTCACGAAAAAAAGCGGACGCTGTTTGGTAACTGCCGCTGAGCGCGACGGTGTAACGCTTGTTGCAGTTACCCTGCGTGCCCCGAATGACTGGGCGGACCACAGAAAACTGTTGGATTACGGCTTTTCCGTTATGCAGAAACGGGATTATTCCGATTTTGTCAAAAATCTTACAGTACCTGTTGTCGGCGGGGCGGAAAGTACCGTACCCGTATGTCTGTACAGTGCGGCATCGCTTCCGATTGCGGATATTTCCGCCGAATTGCAGGTGGAAGTGTTTTTACAGCCGTTTTTATATGCGCCGATTTCTGCCGGTAAGTGCATCGGTACGGCAGTATATAAATTAGACGGTAAACCCGTGCGTGAAATCCCTCTGATTGTTTCGGCAGATGTTTCGAGTGTCACAACAGAACAGGCGGACGAAGCGGAGACACTGTCTTTGCTTCAAAGAATAAAAAAATTTTTTGCACGTTCCCGATAACGTGCATTGCATAGGAGAAAAATATGGCAGATGCAAAAGTCAGACTGCAAAAATATATGGCCGAAAACGGAATCGCCTCGCGCCGAAAATCCGAAGAGCTGATTGCGGCGGGCAAGGTGCGCGTCAACGGTAAAATTGCGGAAATCGGCGATAAGGTGGACCCGAAGCACGACAAGGTTACGGTTTCGGGCAAGCGCGTGGTAAAGGTGAAAAAGAATGTGTATATTATGCTCCATAAGCCGCGCGGGTTCATTACGACCATGCACGACGAAATGGACAGAAAATGCGTAGCGGAGCTGATTGCAGATGTTCCCGAGCGTGTGTATCCCGTCGGCAGACTCGACAGAGAATCCGAAGGACTTCTGCTTTTGACCAACGACGGGGAATTCGCTAATGCGCTGACGCATCCGTCCCGCCACGTGCCGAAGACGTACCGCGTGACCGTGCGTCCCGACATCACAAAGGAACAGCTTGCCGCTTTTGAAAACGGCGTCGAAATCGACGGCAGAATGACGCTTCCCGCCGAGGTTCGCGTATTGGACAAGCAAGAGGGCAGAGTCGTTTTGGAAATCGTGATTTACGAGGGCAGAAACCGTCAAATCCGTAAAATGTGCGAGGCACTCGGTTTAGAGGTTGCCCGCTTAAAGCGCACCAAAATCGGTTCTTTAAAGCTTGGTATGCTGAAGCAGGGCGAATACCGTTATTTGTCCGACGATGAGATACACGGGCTGTTGGTGGCGGCTCAGGTTACAAAGAGGTAACGGTATGGTGTTTTATAAGCCTTATTCAAATCAGAAAGAAATTGCAGAACTGTTTCCGCAGAACGTTTTTTCGGAAGATACCGTTTACGGTGCATATACCGCCCTCGAACATGAAGCCGTGACGGGCAAATGCCTTGTGAAAATTCGGGGTACAGCATGCGAACTTTTAGACCTTGAAGCTTTACAGTCGGATGCTTTGCTTATAGAAGGATTGGTACGTTCCGCACTGCATTTTGCGGCAAACCGCGGGGTGTATACGGCGGAGTGCCGCCTTGAAGCTATAAAGGATGTTTTATTGCTGCTGGGTTTCCAAGAGGAAAACGGTGTGTTTCAAGGTACAATCCCTGACTTGCTTGCAGGCAGTTGCTGTAAGCATTGAGTATACAAGGAGTGCATACGTAACATGAATTTTCTGCAAAATGAACTTGTTTGGGTTAGGAAGCCGAAACAGTCGGTGGTTACCGAAAATGCCGTAGAAATTATTACAGAACCGAATACGGATTTGTGGCAAAGAACCTATTACGGATTTCAAAATGACAGTGCGCCGATTTTGCAAATAAAAACGGATGAAAAATATTTTTCGTTTACGGTCAAAACGGTTTTCCAAAGCAAGCACCGTTTTGACCAATGCGGTGTGGCAATGTATTTAGACAGCGAAAATTGGTTAAAAGCTTCCATAGAATATGAAAATGAGCAGTATCAACGCTTGGGCAGTGTTGTTACGAATCACGGATATTCCGATTGGGCAACTACGGATATATCCGCAGAGGTGAATACGATGTGGTATCGCTTCAGCCGCCGTGAAAGTGATTATTGCTTAGAATGCAGTGCGGACGGCGTGACCTTCAAGCAGATGCGCATTTGCCATATGTGGGAGGGCGCAGAAGAGATTGCATTCGGCATTTATGCGTGCAGTCCGGAGCAGTCATCCTTTCAAGCAGTGTTCTCCGATATGGAGCTGACGGAATGCAAATGGTAGGCACTCAGCTGACGCAGTTGACATCCGCAAAAATTCATAGTAAAATATATTGATAATTTCAAAGCGGTTTCGAAGAGCAGAAATCGCGCAAGGCGGTTGTAGAAATGATTAAGAGTATGACAGGGTTCGGCAGAGTGCAGGAAACCGTAGACGGCATGAATGTCACGGTAGAACTGCGCAGTGTGAACCACCGTTATTTTGAATTTACGGCAAAAGTTCCGCGTACATACGGCTTCTTGGAAGAAAAATTAAAAACCTTTACCAATTCTCTTGTTTCCCGCGGCAAGGTGGAGTGCTATGTCGCTGTGGAGCAGTTGGAGGAAAGCGAAACGGCTGTCAGTGTTAACGCTTCGCTTGCCAAAGGCTATGTAGACGCATTGCGTCAGCTTTCCGAGATGTTTGATTTAAGTGCGGATATTTCGGCGGCGGCTTTGTCACGCTATCCCGATGTTTTGGTACTGCAAAAGACAGCCGCCGATGAGGAGCGTATTTGGAATGCGGTGCGTTCGGTCGCCGAAAAAGCGGTTCGGCGTTTCATCGAAATGCGTGAGACTGAGGGTGCAAAACTGAAAGCGGACATTCTTTCCCGTGCCGATACGATTTTGGAGCACGTTTCGTTTGTGGAGACGCGTTCACCGCAAACCGTAAAGGAATATAATGAAAAACTGAAACAGCGTATGGGGGAATTGCTCGGCAGCACACAAATTGACGAACAGCGTCTGTTGACCGAAGCGGCAATCTTTGCCGACAAAATCGCTGTGGATGAAGAGACCGTACGCCTGCGCAGTCATATTTCTCAGCTACGCACATTTATGGAAGCGGACGAACCCATCGGCAGAAAGCTCGACTTCTTGGTGCAGGAAATTAACCGCGAAGCGAATACCATCGGCTCTAAGGCGCAGGATGTGGAAATCGCCAAGCGTGTAATTGCGATTAAAGCGGAGGTCGAAAAAATCCGCGAGCAAGTTCAAAACATTGAGTGAGGTTCGTTTATGAAATTGGTAAACATCGGCTTCGGCAATGCGGTGAACGCCGCGCGGATATTGGCGGTTGTCTCTCCCGATTCCGCACCGATTAAGCGTATGATTCAAGAGGCAAAAGAGCAGAAATTGCTGATTGATGCAACACAGGGGCGCAGAACGCGTGCCGTTTTAATTACGGACAGCGACCACGTAATTTTGACCTATTTACAGGCAGAAACCATTCTCAACCGTTTCAACGGCGAAGGAAACACGGAGGAAACGGTAAATGGGTAAACAGGGGAAGTTGATTTTATTTTCGGGCCCGTCCGGTGTCGGTAAGGACACGCTCTTGGACATTTTGATTACCAAACGGGCAGAGTTTCAAAAATCTATATCCATTACCACGCGTGAACAGCGCATCGGTGAAATTGACGGCGTGGATTATTTTTTTATCACGCCCGATGAATTTGAAACCATGATTGAATGCGGTGAAGTATTAGAATTTGCAAAATACGGCAAGAATTTATACGGTACACCGAAAAAACCCGTGGACAAGTGGCTGTCAGAGGGCAAAACCGTGATTTTGAAAATTGAAGTGCAGGGCGCGGCGAAAATCAAAAAAATGTATCCCGATGCGGTTGCCATGTTCATTATGCCGCCGTCCTTGGAGATTTTGGAACAGCGTTTGCGGCAGCGCGGCACGGAGAATGAAGAAGACCTTATGCGCCGCCTTTCCATTGCCCGAGAGGAAATTGAAAGAAGTCAGGATTACGATTATATTATCGTCAACGACAGCTTAGACGCCGCGGCGGACGAAGCGTTAAAAATTTTATGTATGTAATTTCGATGAAAAAGAGGTAGATACCATGTTTAATCCCGATTTGAAAGATGTATTGAAAGACCACCTGAGCCGCTATTCTCTGGTGACGGCAACTGCGAAACGCGCCCGCGCGATTTCCGATGATGCGATTGAAAACGAAGAAATCATTGTCGAAAAGCCCGTAAGCTTGGCGCTGGACGAGATTGTTGAGGGCAAATACAAAATTATTGAACCCGAAGAAATCCGCAATATCTAATCAAACGTGTACGGTGAGGTGAATCGAGTGTCTTGTCAAATTGCAAAGGTTGCGGTCGAAAACGCCGCTTACAGCTTTGATGATGCATTCGATTATGCCATCCCCGAAGCCCTGTGCGCCGCTGTACAGCCTGGTGTGCGGGTGCTTGTGCCGTTCGGCAGCGGAAACAAAAAACGGCAGGGTATGGTTTTTGCTCTGCGCGAAAAAAAAGAAGAAAAAAAGCTTAAGTTCATAGCGGAAGTTTTGGACGAAAAGCCGCTTTTGAATAATGAGCTGTTACGCTTAGCCGTATTCCTGAAGGACAGAACCTTTTGCACGCTGTTTGAAGCGGCAAAGGCGCTGTTGCCGTCGGGGGTAGGGCTTCATTTTGTGTTATCCTATATTTTTAATCCGAATTTTGAGGGCGATGTACATTCGCTTCCCGCCGAAGAACGGCAGATTGCCGTTTATTTGCAGGAAAAAGATATATATGTGAAACGGGAAAAAATCTTAAAGGATTTGGGTCTGAAATCCGATGTGAAAATTTTAGAATCGCTGTGCGATAAGGGCATATTGCTAAAAAATATGGATACACAGCGAAAAATCGGCGACGCAACCATCAAAATGGTGCGGCTGACCGAACTGTATTTTTCGTCGGAAGTAAAGCCCAAATTTACGCCGAAGCAAAAAGAGGTTATTGCCTTTTTAGAGAACGTCGGCACAGCATCCGTCAAAGAGGTTTGCTATTTTACGGGCGTGACGGCGGCAGTCATTTCTACCTTGGCAGGCAAGCAGACGGTGGAATTGTTTGAAAATGAAATTTTTCGCAAGCCAAAGTTTGAGAAAATTTCTTCCGTCCGTGAAAAAATCATCTTAACCGCCGAGCAGGAAACCGCTTATAACGGACTTCTTTCCTTGGCGAAACGCGAAACAGCCGCAACAGCATTGCTGTTCGGCGTAACGGGTTCAGGCAAAACACAGGTTTTTTTGAAACTAATCGATGCAGTCATCGAAAACGGGCGCAGTGTCATTTTAATGGTGCCCGAAATTTCCTTAACCCCGCAAATGCTCTCGATTTTTTATGCGCGCTATGGCAATGCGGTGGCGGTTCTGCACAGTGCGCTGTCTATGGGCGAACGCCTCGACGAGTGGAAGCGCCTGAAAAAGGGCGAAGCGAAAATCGCCCTCGGCACGCGTTCCGCCGTGTTTGCACCACTTGAAAATGTGGGGCTGATTATTATGGACGAAGAGCAGGAGCATACCTACAAATCCGAAATGTCCCCCCGTTACCATGCGCGCGATGTGGCGCGCTTTCGGGTGCAGAATCATAATGCACTGCTGTTGCTCGCCTCCGCCACGCCGTCTGTGGAAACCTATACACGCGCCAAAAGCGGGCAATACGCGCTTTTCACCTTGACCGAGCGCTATGGTAATGCCGTTTTGCCCGAGGTGATGACAGTGAATACTGTCCGCCGCACCGATGCGCCCGTTTCAGAGCTGAGTGATGTGCTACTTACGGAGCTTCGTGAAAATTTGCAGGCGGGCAATCAGTCCATTTTATTGCTGAACCGCCGCGGGTATAATACCTTTGCGGCGTGCAACGCCTGCGGAAAAGTGATGACCTGCCCGAATTGCAGTATCTCACTGACCTATCACGCGCGCAATCATCGTTTGATGTGCCATTACTGCGGCTATTCCGAGCCGTTTACTGAGGTTTGCCGTGAATGCGGTGAAAAAGCGGTGGCGTATTCGGGCGCAGGGACACAGCATTTGGAGGATGCGCTTTCGGCGGCGCTTCCCGAAGCGCGTATTCTGCGATTGGATACCGATTCCACCGCTTCACGCTATTCTTTTGAAAAATCTCTAAAAAAGTTCACAAATTACGAGTATGATATTATGGTCGGCACACAGATGGTGGCAAAAGGACTGGATTTCCCAAATGTGACCTTGGTCGGCGTGGTATCGGTGGATACGATGCTCTACAACGACGACTATAAAAGTGCCGAACGTACCTTTGACCTGTTAACACAGGTGGTCGGGCGCGCGGGGCGCGGCGACAAGACGGGTAAAGCAATTATTCAAACTGCATTCCCCGATAACGAGGTAATCCGTCTGGCACAACAGCAGGATTTTCCCGCGTTTTTCGATTTGGAAATGCAGATTCGCAAGGCGATGGTTTACCCGCCGTTTTGCGATTTGTGTACGGTTGGGTTTATCGGCACGGACGAGCAGTTGACGAAAGGCGCGTCCAAGGTGTTTTTGGATATGCTCAAATCGGCGCACAAAACCGATTATGCGGACTTAAATCTAATCGCGCTCGGCCCGATTGCGCCGAAGCTTGCGCGCGTGGCGGGCAAATACCGTTTTCGCATTATTTTAAAATGTAAAAATTCCGCGCGCTTCCGCGTGTTTCTTTCAAAACTTTTGAAGGATTTTTCCAAAAATAATACTTTCAAAAAGGTTACGGTTACAGCGGACATCAATCCTGAAAATATTTATTGAGGTGAAAACTATGGCGATTCGCAATATTCGCACAAAAGGCGACCCAATTTTAAAATTAAAAAGCCGAAAAGTTGAAAAGTTTGACGGGCGGCTGTTTACACTCTTGGACGATATGCGCGACACGATGTATGAAGCGGACGGTTGCGGTCTTGCGGCAGTGCAGGTCGGTGTTTTAAAACGTGTGGTGGTTATCGATGTGGGCGAAGGACTTTTAGAATTGATTAACCCCGAAATTACAGAGGTAAAAGGCGAGCAGTGCGCTACGGAGGGCTGTCTTTCTCTGCCCGGAGAGAGCGGCGTGACGCTTCGCCCGCAGTGGGTGCGTGTGCGTGCGCAAAACCGCAACGGCGAATGGTGCGAATACGAGGGCGAAAGACTGCTTGCGCGCGCATTCTGCCACGAAATTGACCATTTGGACGGGCATTTATATACGGAGCGCTTGGCGCCTGCCGCTGTGGTTGACCGTATCCGCACAGAAAATCCGAATTGGGAGGACTGACCATGCGCATTGTATTTATGGGCACGCCCGATTTCTCGGTGCCGTGCTTACAGCGCTTGATTGCGGACGGTGAAGAGGTTGTCGGCGTATTTACGCAACCCGACAAGCCCAAAGGGCGCGGCTATACGCTGACGCCGCCGCCTGTAAAAGCCGAGGCGTTAAAGCACGGCATTCCCGTGTTTCAGCCGAACAGCATGCGCGACGGCAAAGCGCTTGCCATATTGGAACAGTTACAGCCCGACTTAAGCGTTGTGGTTGCCTACGGCAAAATTTTGCCAAAGGAAATATTGTATTTTCCGAAATACAATTCCATCAATATTCACGCGTCCTTACTGCCAAAATACAGAGGGGCGGCGCCGATACAGTGGGTCATTTTAAACGGCGAGGAAAAAACGGGCGTGACCTCGATGCAAATGGACGAGGGCGTTGACACAGGCGATATGCTCTTAAAAGCGGAATTGCCGATTTCGCCGAATATGACGGGCGGCGAATTGCACGATGCACTGTCCCTGCTTGGCGCGCAGGTGCTTTCCGATACACTGAAAGCTTTGAAAAACGGCGAATTGCACCCGACAAAGCAAACGGGCGAGAGCAATTATGCGCCGATGCTTTCAAAATCGCTCTGCCCGATTGATTTTTCGCGTTCTGCACAGACGGTACACAATCATGTGCGCGGTCTTTCACCGTTCCCGACTGCAACCGCTGTATTGCACGGCAAGCGAATGAAAATTCACGCTGCACAGCTTACCGAAAATACAAGCACAGAAGTTGCGGGTACAATCGTGTCCGTCTCGAACGGTATCGAGGTTGTGTGCGGCGACGACAAAACCGTTTTGATTACCGAATTACAGCCTGAGGGCAAAAAACGAATGACCGCCAAGGCGTTTTTGGTCGGGCATAAATTGCAGGCGGGCGAGGCGTTTGGAGTATCGAATACCAGGTGATTTTATGTATTTGGATTACTACTATTTTATCTTAATTGTTCCCGTTTTACTCATATCCCTGATTGCACAGGCGCGTGTAAATTCTGCCTACAACCGATTTTCGCGTGTGCAGAATCGACGCGGACTGACGGGGGCTATGGCGGCGCAGGCGGTTTTGGATTTTTACGGCGTGCAGGGTGTACGCATTGAGCACGTCCGCGGAAAACTCAACGACCATTACGACCCGCGCACCAATGTGATTCGCCTGTCTGACGGCGTGTACGGCAGCTGCTCGATTGCTGCCGTGGGTGTAGCATGCCACGAAGCAGGGCATGCCGCACAGCACGCCGAGGATTATACACCCATACGGGTGCGCAACGCCTTTTTATTGCCTGCTCAAATCGGGTCGAATGCCGCCATACCGCTTGCCATACTCGGCATTTTTCTCGGCTCACAGTTTTTAATCAATTTCGGCATTATTCTGTATGCAACTGTAATGCTGTTTCAGCTTTGCACGCTTCCTGTGGAATTTAACGCGAGCCGCCGTGCGCTGTCTGTAATTGAAAACACGGGGCTGTTGGGTGCAGAGGAATCAGGCGGTGCGCAAAAGGTTCTGCGTGCGGCGGCGATGACTTATGTCGCGGCTTTCGCGATGTCCGCCGCAAATCTGTTGCGTTTGATTCTGCTTTCCAGAAACAGAAGGGATTAAATCTATGAATGAACGGCAAACGGCGTTTCAAATTTTAAACCGCATTGAACGCGGCAATGCCTATTCTAATTTGGTGCTGGACGCACAGTTAAAGCAAAGCGGTTCTGCGGACGGCTCTGCCTTTATCACCGCCTTGGTGTACGGTGTGACCGAGCGAAAAATCACGTTGGATTATATTTTGGCGTCTTTTCTGCGTCAGCCGATTAAAAAACTGCGCCCCGAGGTGTTAACCGTTCTGCGTATGGGCGTATATCAGTTGAAGTATATGGATAAAATTCCCGAATCCGCCGCCGTCAACGAGAGCGTAAAGCTTGTAAAGAAAAACGGCTGTGCCTATGCGGCGGGGCTTGTGAACTCCGTTTTGCGAAAAGCGGCGGCAAGCGAAACGGCTTATCCCGAGAAAAGCGATTTTATAAAGTATTTGAGTATACGCTATTCCTGCCCGCCGTCTCTGGTGTCGCACTACATACACGATTACGGAGAAGAAAATGCCGAGGGGATTTTGTCGTCTTCTGTCGGCGCGGCGCCGACGGTTCTGCGGGTCAACACTTTAAAAACCGATACCGCGCATTTGCAGGAAACCTTAGAGATGCAAGGATTTGTGACCGAATGCGGTATGCTTGAAAACACCTTGGTTGTGAAAAGCGGCGGTGCAATTTCCGCCTGTAAAGCGTATGCGGACGGGCTTTTCCACGTGCAGGATTTTGCGAGTGCCTATTGTGTGCAGGCGTTGGATTTACAGCCCGGTCATATTTTTGCGGACGTGTGTGCCGCACCCGGCGGTAAGACCTTCACAGCTGCGCAAATGATGCAAAATCAAGGCAAAATTTATGCCTTTGATTTATACCCGCAGCGTGTAAATCTGATAGCAGACGGCGCACGCCGCTTAGGTATTTCCATTTTGGAAACAAGTGTGCATGATGCCGCCGAAGCTTTCACGGAATTGCAGGGGAAAGCTGACCGCGTGTTGTGCGATGTGCCCTGTTCGGGACTGGGTACGATTCGCCGCAAACCCGAAATCCGTTACAAAGATTTGTCATTTGTTGACAATCTGACCGAATTACAGTATAATATTTTAATCAATGCGTCTAAAATTCTGAAGCCGGGCGGGATTTTGGTTTATTCCACCTGCACACTCAACCGTGCGGAGAATGACGCGGTCTGTGACAGATTTTTAAAAGAACATCCCGATTTTGAACGCATCTGCGACTATCGGACGCTTCTGCCGCATAAAGATGGAACGGACGGGTTCTTTTTTGCACGTCTTAGGAGAAAAGAAAATTGAGTAAAATTGACATTCGCTCTTTGAATCTTACAGAACTGACCGCTGAACTGACAGACAGAGGACTGCCGAAATTCCGTGCGGCGCAAGTGTATTCGTGGCTGCACGAAAAAGGCGCTACGGATTTTTCTGAAATGACCAACCTTTCAAAGGATTTGCGCGCCGCACTTTCGCAGGATTTCGTTCTGCACAACTGTAAGATTGATACAAAACTTGTGTCTCAACTTGACGAAACCGTAAAATATCTGTTCGAATTAAACGAGGGCGAATACATTGAAAGCGTTGTGATGAAATATAAATACGGCTACACGATTTGTATTTCTACACAGCTCGGCTGTAAAATGGGCTGTTCCTTTTGCGCTTCTGCCATCGGCGGTTTCCGCCGTCATCTGTTGCCGTCTGAAATGCTTTCGGAGATTTTGACCGCCCAGCGCGACCTCGGCGTGCGTATTTCCCATATTGTCTTAATGGGTACGGGCGAACCGTTGGACAATTACGACAACGTAATGCGCTTTTTAGAGCTGGTGACCGATGAAAAAGGTTTAAATATCAGCATGCGTCATATCTCACTTTCCACCTGCGGCGTGGTGCCGCGTATCTATGACTTGGCAGAAAAACGCTTGGGGCTGACACTGTCGGTTTCCCTACACGCACCGAACGATGCGATTCGTTCCAAAACGATGCCTGTCAACCAAAAATGGAATATCGAAACGCTTTTGGAAGCGTGCCGCTATTATACCAAAGTAACCTCTCGGCGTATTTCCTTTGAATACGCTATGATTGACTCGTTTAATGACAGCGACGCCTGTGCGCGGGAACTGGCTTCCCGTTTGCGCGGTATGCTGTGTCATATCAATCTGATTCCTGTCAATACTGTCAGGGAGAAGAGTTATCAAAAAAGCTCTGAGGACCGTTTAAAACGGTTTTCGAAAATTTTGGAGCAGAACGGTCTGACCGTTACCGTCAGACGTACTCTCGGCAGTGATATTAACGCTTCCTGCGGGCAGTTAAGGGCTTCCAAAACACAAAGAAGGTGATCTTTTTTGAAAATTGTAGCAAAAACCGATGTCGGCAAGGTGCGCGAAAGCAACCAGGACGCATACGCGGCGGGTGAATTGCCCGACGGTGTGGCGTGGGCGGTTGTCTGCGACGGCATGGGCGGCGCGGCGGGCGGCAATGTGGCTTCTACAACATCCGTTAAAATCATATCGGAACAGATTACGTCCGCATACCGTGCATCTATGCGCGGTAAGTCCATCAAAAATATGCTTGTCTCCGCAATCAGCGCCGCGAATATCAGTGTCTATGACCTCGGCAGGTCGAATGATGCGCTTTCGGGTATGGGTACAACTGTTGTGTGTGCCGTAGTCACAGAGGATGTGGCTTACATTGCGCATGCGGGCGACAGCCGCGCTTATATGCTGACAGGCGGGGAATTGGTTCAGCTCACCAAAGATCACTCCGTTGTGCAGGAATTGGTCGAGACAGGGAAAATTACCGCCTCGGAAGCGAAACAGCATCCGAATAAAAATATCATTACGCGGGCACTCGGCGTATTGCCCGAAATTCAAATCGACTTTTATGAGCATCCCATCGGTAAAGATGATGTTTTGCTGTTGTGTACGGACGGGTTAACCAATTTCGTAGAGAGCGAGGAGATTTGTAAAATTACGGAATCCTGTTCCTATTACGAATTTGCCGAAAACCTGGTGGAAAGAGCAAACGACCACGGCGGCGGCGATAATGTTACCGTCGTTACAATCGGTTTTTAAGGAGTAGAAAGTATGGAAAATTATTGCGGAAAACGTTTAGACGGCAGATATGAAATCCGTGAAATCATCGGCGTCGGCGGTATGGCGGTAGTGTATAAAGCTTACGACAATATTGACGACCGTATTGTTGCCATTAAAATTTTAAAAGAGGAATTTTTGGCAAATGAAGAATTCCGCCGCCGTTTTAAAAATGAAGCAAAAGCGATTGCTGTGCTGTCGCATCCAAACATTGTAAAGGTTTATGATGTCAGCTTCGGCGACAGACTGCAATATATCGTTATGGAATATATTGAGGGCATTACCCTGAAAGAGTACATCGAACAGCAAAAGGCGGTCAACTGGAAAGAGGCTGTACACTTTGTCAATCAGATTTTAAAGGCGCTTCAGCATGCGCACGACAAGGGCATTGTACACCGCGACATTAAACCGCAGAACATTATGCTGTTGCAGGACGGTACGATTAAGGTCAGCGATTTCGGGATTGCTCGTTTTTCGCGCGGCGATACCCGTACTATGACCGAAAGCGCTATCGGTTCCGTGCATTATATCAGTCCCGAACAGGCACGCGGCGAAATTACGGATGATAAGGCAGACTTATACTCCGTCGGCGTAGTGATGTATGAAATGCTGACGGGTCAACTGCCGTTCCAGTCGGACAGCGCGGTTTCGGTTGCTATCATGCAGTTACAGCAGGATGCAAAACGTCCGCGTGAAATCAATCCCGATATCCCGTTAGGGTTAGAGCAAATCACCCTGCGTGCGATGCAGAAAAATGCCCGTGACCGTTATCAGTCCGCGTCCGAAATGCTTTTGGATTTAGACGAATTTCGCAAAAATCCGTCCATAAAATTTGATTACAATTATTTTGTGGACAGCGACCCGACGCGCTTTGTAGACCCGAAGCGTGTTCCGCCCGCAAAAGCGCCTGCAAGCGCAGTCAAAACCGAACCCGAGGAAGAAAAAGACGAAAAAGAACCGAGCAAGACCATGCCGATTTTGTTTGGTGTAATAGCAGGTTTGGTTGTGATTATCGCCATATTTGTCGGTGTGTTCCTCGGCAGAAACGCGAAAAAAGTTGAGGTGCCGAATTTTGTCGGTATGAATTATAACGATGAAATTTCGGGGAATGCATTGTATACAGAAAACTTTGTGTTTGAGACCGAATCCGTTTACAGCAGTGAGGCGGCGCCCGGTGTGGTACTCAAGCAAAATCCCGATGCAAAAACCAAAATCCGTAAGGGTAAAACCATTAAGCTGGAAATTGCCTATAATGATGACAGTGTTTTGATTTCAGGCATTGTCGGGCTTTCTTCCGAAGAGGCGGAAGCAAAGCTTAAAAAGAGTGGCTTTAGCGTAAAAGTCATTCCGAAATACGATAAAAATGCCAAAGAGGGTATTGTGTTTGATACGTACCCCGTGGAAGGCTCCTACGGCGAAAAGGGTTCGCTTGTTACCATTTATGTGGCAACCAATGATAATCCCGATGCCGCCGTTGTACCGAATGTGGTGGGCTACAGTCAGGATATTGCCAAAAAGCTGATTGAAAGCGCAGGCTTTAAGGTCGGCAAAGTGACCGAAGCCAACAGCGATAAAGCAAAAGGAACGGTGATTTCGCAGTCGCCGAACGGCAGTGAAACTGCGGATAAGGGCGCAGCTGTCGCATTGGTTGTCAGCAACGGCATACCCGAAGCAACTTCTACAACCATTTCTGTGAAATTGCCGAAATCGAGCGGAGGTTCAGGTACATTAAAGGTGTTTTTAAACAGTACACTCTATAACTCTGAAAGCGAACAGTTCCCACGAGAAGTCAGTTTCTCAGGAGAGACGATTACCATTACGCTTAAAGGTTCTGGCGCGAATAACAGTTATACAGTAGTAATTGATGATTATGAAATCCAAAGCGGCAAGATTGACTTTACCAAAACACCTGCAGTAGTAACAGATGTCCAAAACAAAGAATTTCCGATACCGATGATTAACGTTGTAGGTAAAACTGTAGCTCAAGCAGAAGAGGATTTAAATGCTGCGGGATTTACTAATATCACATATGTTGATGAGAATGGTCAAAAAGTGGCATCTCCGAACGATAGCAGTAAGGTTATTGATCAAAATCCAGCGAAAGATGAGAGAAGAACACCATCGTCTGAGATTCGGTTGACGATCAGGGCATAAACGCAGTTTTATGTATGCGAGAGTCTGTCAGTTGATAATTGCAAATTATTTTTAACGGAGTTTTTATGAGCAGTAAAACGTTAAACGGAATATTGCTGAAAGGCATCGGCGGCTTCTATTCGGTTGAAGCCGCCGATGCGGTATATATCTGTAAAGCGCGCGGTGTGTTCCGCAAAAAACGAATTACGCCTTTGAGCGGAGACCGTGTGCAAATTACCGTAAGCGACAGTGATGCGGAAAATACAATCGATGAAATTTTGCCGCGCAAAAATGAGTTGCGCCGTCCGCCTGTGGCAAATATCGACAATTTAATTATCGTGGTTTCCACAACGGCACCGCGTCCGTCTCCGTTCGTCATCGATAAACTGATTGCGCTTGCCGAGCAAAAGGAAATTGAGCCGATTGTGGTCTTTACAAAAACGGATATTGTGCCGACGGATACGCTTTTTGAAGTCTACCGTAAGGCGGGGATTCCCTGTTTTGCCGTTTCCAATCAAACAGGCGAAGGCGTAGAAGCGGTTCGTGCGCTGTTACACGGGAAAATCAGCGCGTTTACAGGCAATTCGGGTGTGGGGAAAACTTCTCTGTTAAACAGAATTGCACCTGATTTGCGGCGGGAAACAGGCGAAATCAGCGATAAACTGGGGCGCGGACGCCATACCACGCGGCAGGCGGAGCTGTTTTCGGTCTGCGGCGGTTATGTTGTGGATACGCCGGGTTTTTCCTCACTGGATTTTGAGCGCGCCGATATGATTCGCAAGGAGGATTTGGCAGAATGCTTCCGCGAATTCCGTCCGTATTTGGGTGCGTGCAAGTTCACTACCTGCTCTCACACGTGCGACAAAGGCTGTGCCGTTTTGGCGGCGGTGGAGCGCGGCGAAATCAGTACCTCGCGCCACAATAGCTACATGGCGCTTTACAATGCAGTAAAGGACTGGAAAGAATGGGAATCGTAACAAATCCCGATTGTGTCATTTTTGCCGCGGGCAGTGCCGTACCGTTCGGCATTGTACAGCCGTATTTGAAAAGCAATCCGTTTCTCATTGCGGCGGACGGGGGATTCGCTTTGGCAAAGCAGCTCGGGCTTACGCCGAATTTGGTTATCGGCGATTTTGATTCAGGCAAACGCCCCGATACAACCGCGGAAATCATTGCTTTAAATCCGATTAAAGACGCGACGGACAGTGCCTGCGCCTTAGAAGAAGCCGTGCGGCGCGGATATAAAAATATTGTTCTGTTCGGCGGCACAGGGCTTGACCGCTTGGATCATACTTTTGCAAATTTTGATTTGTGTGCATACGCGAAAACAAAGGGTGTCGATTTAATGCTCGCAGATGCACATCACCGTATTTTCGTTTTACAGAATGAAACGGCAGAAATAACCGATGCACAAAATCAGTATGTTTCCGTGTTTGCTTTCGGCGGTGCATGCACCGTGTCGGAAGAGGGCTTTTTTTATCCGCTTTCACACTACACATTTGCGCCGTTTTGCGGCTTGGGCGTGAGTAATGAAGTTACGGCGGATATTGCACACATTACAGCAGAACAGGGAACAGCACTGATTTTTATTACCGATAAAGATGTTTGAACACTTTTTTCGATACCGCATATAGTGTAATAGCAACAAAAAAGGCGGTGTCGACATGAAAAGAGCCAAAGGCGGCAGTCTCGGATTGATTTTTGTGATGTTGGGCGCGGGGCTGATTCTCGCAATGATATTCCCTTCCAAATTTCTTGTGGTCTTTCTGTCCATAGCTTTAATTGTCAGCGGCATCGTTCTTTGCAAAAACTGCTGAGGAGGCTTTTTTATGAAAGTGGTATTGGTGAAAAGTCCGAAAATGTTGGGCGGGCTTTTGCGTCTGATTTTCGGCATCAAAAAGACAGAAGTATAATCGTTTCCAAAGCAATATAGAAAAATACCGCAAACGCCTGCAAGCATTTGCGGTATTTTTATGGTTAACCATAGCGCACACGTCCGAACACGATTTTCGCGGCAGTATTTCCGCCTCTGCTTTGTTAAAATCCTCGTCAATCCGAAAGGATTGACTG
>ERZ808028.188-NODE-188-length-63545-cov-13.048339_pt1 | contig 63545 bp, 49 predicted proteins | sample MGYA00380184_ERZ808028 | MGnify/ENA primary metagenome ERZ808028 (study PRJEB31490, sample SAMN06133397) | mouse gut metagenome | isolation source: J8_1 | host: mice | place: China: Chengdu | collected 2015-05 ... | reverse complement strand
TGAAAGCTATATTTAGCCATAAAATAAACCGACCTCCAATCGTTAGATTTTTGGTCTAACTTTTGGGGGTCGGTTCAGAGTCTCTGCTTTTTAAATGTCTCAGAAAATAAAAAGCACCTTGTGTTAAACTGGAAAAAGATTATAATAGAATTACAAATACAATAGAAATAAGATATCGTCAACTATCAGAGGTAAACACTACAGCTCTAGTTGAGATAAGTGAAGAACTTAAATTGGCATTTGTAAAGAAAGTACATATGATATTAGGAAGATATACGATCATCAATGCGGGAACTTTTCGGCGGGATGAAGTGAGAATAGGCGGTACGGACTGGATACCTGAATTGCCCGATGAAAAAGGCGGAAAGTGAACTAGAGAATATTTTAGAAAGCAAAACTGCTCCCATCAGTAAAGCGTTAGATCTGACATTATATTTGATGAGAGCACAGTTATTTTACGATGGAAATAAAAGAATTGCGATGCTGATAGGAAATAAACTAATGATTGAGAACGGGCAGGGAATTATATCTGTTGCGCAAAAAGATATAAAAGATTTTTACAAGTTGTTAGTATCATATTATGAGACAGGGGATCAATCTGATATAAAACAATTTTTATATGATCATTGCATTGACAGAATGATGTTTCATCATTGAAGGGAGACAGAAAATGTTACGTTATTTTAATACAGAGGGACGCTGCATTCCGAAAAAACATTATATGGTGCCATTGGAGGAACGGCTGAAAGTGATAAAGGAACAATTTGTCGATCAGGAGAAGTACTTTGTGATCAACAGAGGGCGTCAATATGGCAAGACAACAACACTTCGTGCGCTTGCAGAGTATTTGCAGTATGAATATATTGTGGTTTCGATTGATTTTCAGGGAATCGGCAGCGAAGAATTTGCAAGTGCGGAAACCTTTACATGGGCCTTTGCAAATGTCTTTCTGTCAGCTTTTAAGAAAGTGCTGATGAGGCATGACGAAAAGGAATGGCTGCTGAAGCCGCTGAGAGATTTCGTTGAGAATGCAGCGGACAGAAGCCTGAGAGAATTGTTTGTGAGACTTAGCAAGATCTGTGAGGCATCTAACAAACCGATTGTTTTGATGATAGACGAGGTGGATAGCGCGTCAAATAATCAGGTATTCATTGATTTTCTTGCACAGCTTCGGGGGTATTATCTGGATAGAGAAGACAGCCCGATTTTTCATGCAGTGATTCTTGCAGGCGTGTATGATATAGTCAACTTAAAATTGAAAATACGTTCACAATCAGAACATCAATATAATAGTCCATGGAATATTGCCGCAGATTTTGATGTTGATATGAGCTTTTCAGCAAAACAGATTGCGGCTATGTTAAGAGAGTATGAAACTGATCACCACACAGGTATGGAGGTTGAGGCTGTCGCAGAATATCTTTATCAATATACATCAGGGTATCCATATCTTGTGTCTGCACTCTGCAAAATTATAGATGAAAAATTGCTGTTACAAGATGCTTTTGCAGATGAGCACAGTATTTGGACGATGGAAGGAATCGAAGCGGCAGTCAGGATTATTTTGAGGATGAAGGCCACTCTTTTTGACAGTATGATAAAGCATATTACGGAATACCCAGAGTTGAAAGAGCTGCTGTATGCGATGCTTTTTAAAGGAGAACAGATTGTATACAGTCAGGATAATCATACAATAGAGCTTGCGCGTATGTTTGGATACATTCAAGATGATGGTAATCGTGTTAAAGTGGCAAACCGTATTTTTGAAACGCGTTTGTACAATCTTTTTTTGTCAGAGGAAGAGCTTTCAAACGCAATATGCAGGAAGGCAAAAGAAAATAAAAGCCAGTTTGTTTATAATGGCAGGCTGAATATGGAACGTATATTGGAAAAATTTGTGGAACATTTTAATGATATATATGGAGAGAACAACAATAAGTTTATAGAGGACTACGGACGCAAATTTTTCCTGTTATATTTAAGACCTATAATAAATGGTACAGGAAATTATTATATTGAAACACAGACGAGGGATGAACGGCGGACAGATGTGATTGTAGATTATGCAGGAGAACAGTTTATTATAGAAATGAAAATCTGGCGTGGAAACGAGTATCATGAGCGTGGAGAACGGCAGCTTACAGAGTATTTAGATTATTTTCATCAGAACAGGGGATATTTGCTTAGTTTTAACTTTAATAAGAAAAAAGAAGCTGGCATAAAAACAATAACGATAGGGAACAAAACCATTGTGGAAGCAGTGATTTAAAGTCAATTTGTACTTTTCAGTTGCGCATTTTCCATCAACGTAGTATGATAGAGTTATGTTAAAACGAAACGAATGTTTATACAAAAGGAGGGCGTACAAGTGCAGTTTGAATTGGTGGAAGAGGATAATATCGATGTATCCAAACAGACATATTACTATGATTACGAAGAGTATGATAATGGCAAGGGACCAGAAACCATGATTGAGGAGATTCTGGCACATGAGGCGTTTCCCGAGCTGGACGAGCTGGTCATTGGCGATTGGGGCGCATGGGAGAGAAGTTGTCAGCCGATTATTGACGGCATCATAGAAAATAAGGAGAAGTTTTCGCATATTCAGAAAGTATTCATTGGAAATATGGATTATGAGGCCTGCGAGGTGTCATGGATTTTGCAGGGAAATTACAGCAAGCTGTGGGCAGCGATGCCGCAGCTCAAGGAGCTGACCATCAAGGGAAGCAATGAGTTAGTGTTGGGAGAGATCTGTCATGAGGAACTTGAGGCGTTGACAATCATCTGCGGCGGACTTCCTGTAAGCGTCATTCAGTCGATACAAAATGCAAAGCTTCCGAAGCTGAAAAAGCTGCTGCTTTTTATCGGTGTAGAGAGGTATGGTTTTGATGGAGACGAGAATACGATCAAAGAACTTTTGACACAGGCACAGTTCCCTGAGCTGACCTATCTTGGCATTACGGACAGCGAGATACAGGACGAACTGACAGAGGTGGTGCTGGGCAGCAAATTTATGGAGCAGATTACGACGCTGGACTTGTCAAATGGTACGCTGACAGACAAGGGCGGTGCGCTGCTTTTGGAAAAAATCCCTCAATACCCAAATATCAGGAAACTGGACATACATTACAACTATCTGTCAGTGAACATGGCAAAAAAATTAGAAGCGCTTCCAATCGAAGTCGATGCGTCTGAGATCGAACAGTCATGGGGGGATGATGGCAGGATTGCGCTGTTGACAGAATGAGACAGGCAGTGATATTAGGCAGCTCTGACACCAAGAGGACGATCTATCTGGAAAAAGCAGCAGCACAGGAAGGGGTGTCTGTAACGCTTGTGGACTGGCAGGAGTGGGAGACGTATCACGAGCTGCCTGACGCAGAAGAGCTGCTGGTAAAAATCGACCCGCCGCGCTGGACCAGTTGTTCTCTTGAGAAGCTCAACCAGTTGGCAGATGGCTACATGCACGAGCTTGAACAGTTGAGCAGACTGGCGAGATGTCGGGCTGTGACGTTTTTAAATGAGCCTTCTGTGATTGCGGGACTGCTGGACAAGCGGGCTTGCAAAGAGAGATTACAGCAGGCGGGGCTGCCTGTGACGGAAACAATACGGCTGTCGGATTGCTCGAACGATGGAAAACTGACGGTGGAGATGCTGTTGGAGGAGATGCGCAGACTGCGGGTGCATCAGGTGTTTATCAAGCCAGTAATGGGGTCAGGAGCAGCAGGAGTATCCGCGCTTCGGTGGAATGCGCGTACAGGACAGATGGCACTCTATACCTGTGCGATGCTGAATGCAGATGCAGGGCTTATCAATACCAAGTGTCTGTGCCGCTTTTCAAAAGCCAAGGATATTTTGCCGCTGCTGCGTGAGATTCTGGCACTGGATTGTATCATAGAGCGATGGTATCCCAAAGCGGTGTATCAGGGTTGTTCTTATGATCTGCGGGCAGTCGTGCAGGAGGGCAAAGTAGATTTTCTGCTGGCGAGACTTTCAAAGGGAGGTCCGATCACAAACCTTCATCTGAACAATCACCCGTTGGAGATTACAGCGCTGGGGCTGTCAGAGCAGTTGTTGGAGGACATTGCGATATTGTGCCGGGATTGCATGAAGGTGTATCCGGGACTTAGAAGTGCGGGGATTGATATTCTGCTGGAAAAAGGGCATATGCGGCCAAGAATTATAGAGATGAATGCGCAGGGAGATTTAATTTATCAAGATATTTATCAAGAAAATGTAATTTACAGTCATCAGGCGCGTATGATCAAAAATTGGCTGCAAATGGAAGCATGAAAGAAGCACTATAAATATGAAAAGAATTGATCATGATAATGGAGAAATTAAAATGAGTGAAGATACAGTCAGATCAACAGAACAGGAGGTGCCTGTTCGTTTGTTTGCGCCTTCGAGAGAGTCTCGGAAACCGTCTGTGGACATGGCGCAGGTGGTTGGAACTTCGGATATTTTGTTCGTGTGTCTGGACACACTGCGCTATGATGTGGCAGTGCAGGAGGAAGCATCAGGCGGCACACCTGTGCTGAACCAGTATGGTTCGTGGCAGAAATGTCAAGCGCCGGGAAATTTTACATATCCATCACATCATGCGATGTTTGCGGGATTTCTGCCTTGTCAGTTTGATGCAAAAAGCGTGGCGGATAGAGAGCTTTTATTTTTCCCAAAAGCAATAGGGCTTGGAAACAAAACGCCGGAGGGGGCATACGCCTTCTCAGGAAGCACGATTATGGAAGGGCTTGAAAAGGAAGGCTATGATACGTGGTGTGTGGGCGGCGTGGCTTTTTTTGATAAGCGTTCGGACTTAGGCAAAGTCTTTCCATCTTATTTTCAAAAAAGTTATTGGAACCCTTCCTTTAGCTGCCCAGTGAAGGACAGCACGAAAAACCAAGTGGATTTTATCTTGAAAAAAGTATCGAAGGCAGACCCAGACCAGCATATTTTTCTGTATCTGAATGTGGACGCAATCCATTATCCGAACTATTTTTATCTCGAGGGTGCTCATGGGGACAGTGTTCACAGTCATGCGGCGGCGCTTCGCTATGTCGATGGAGAGCTGGGAAGATTGTTTACAGAGTGGAAAAAGCTGCGAGGCAGTACATTTGTGATATGCTGTTCGGATCATGGCACTTGTTATGGGGAGGATGGCTGCCAGTTTCACGGTGTCAACCATCCGGTTGTCAATACCATTCCCTATAAGCATTTCTTTATTTGATGCGATAACGAAGCAAAGTAGTTCGTACATGAAAAGATAAAATCAGGAAGGGCAGCATTTATGAAGCCGTATGTTCAATATATGTATAGCTATCCACATAAAACAGCATATCGATCGTTGAAGGGTGTTTATTTGAAGGATTATGCATCAGTACTCGCAGGCAAAGGGCATGGATTGTATCTTCATATACCATTTTGCCAGTCAAAATGCGGTTACTGTAATCTGTTCTCTGTGACAGGGCTGGGACAGGAGGAGGCGGACCGGTATCTGACGGCGGTTGAACGCCAGAGCAGCCAGTATCAGGAGATTTTAACGTCTGTTGGAACGGAGTTTTCCGAGCTGGTCATCGGCGGAGGGACGCCCTTGTATTTGACGGCGCAGCAGCTTGAGCGTATGTTTCATATCGTAACATGCTATTTTCGGTTCAGCGAAAACCGCAGCTTGGTGGTGGAGACAGCGCCGAATCAGACAACTAGAGAAAAACTGGAATTGTTAAAGCAGGCGGGCGTATCGAGAATCAGCATGGGAATCCAGAGTTTTTCAGACAAAGAGCTTTCTGTATTGGGCAGGCAGCATAATGCAGAAAAAGCTAGGGAGGCATTCGCGCTGATAAAAACTTATAACTTTCCCTGCGTCAATGTAGACTTTATCTATGGGATTCCGGGGCAGACAGCTGCAAGTCTGCTGGAGTCGTTAAAAGAAGCTTTGCAGTTTGAGCCGGAGGAAATATTTTTGTATCCGCTGTATGTGAAGCACGGTGCGCGCATGGAGCGTGAGGGGGTTGTTTTGGAACCGGAGACTGCCTTTGCGCAGTATCAGGCGGCGAGCAGTTTCCTGCGCGGCAATGGATACCGTCAGGATTCCATGCGTCGTTTTGTGCGGCAGACAACCGCACGCACTTTCTCGGAATGTGGTTTTGGCACTTCTATTGGACTGGGCTGCGGCGGCAGAAGTTATCTGGGGAAACTGCATTTTTGCAGTCCGTATGCCATCACTAGAAGTGACTGTCTGGCGCGGCTGAAAGACTATGAGAATACAGCAGATTTTATGGAAATTACTCATGGAATAATCTTGTCCGAGGAGGAGGTCAAAAGGCGCTATGCCATTCGACATTTACTGATTCGCCCCGGACTGGAGCTGAAGCGGTATCAGGAGCTTTTTGGCGAAGATGTGTTCGAAGCATTCTCCTTGCTGCGTGCGTGGATTGAGCAGGGATACGCGGTGTTGGAGGAGAACGGATTTCTTTCACTGACGGAGGCTGGGCTGGGTGTCTCTGACTATCTTGGACCGCAGCTTAGTTCTCCAGCAGTAGATCAAGCAATGCATGAATGGGAGGTCATACATGGACAGGCACATGATACTGTATCGCGGAAGCCTTAAAAGCTGCAATTACCACTGTTCATACTGTCCCTTTTCCAAGCATCCTATGTCGGCGAGGGTGCTTGAAAAAGACAGGGAGCAGTGGTTTTCTTTTATTAGAAGTTTTCAGGAGAAGGCGGAGGGAATGCAAATAGGAGCATTGATGGTCGTGCCCTATGGCGAGGCGATGATTCATCGGTGGTACTGGGAAGGATTGGCACAGCTTAGTACACTCGCACAGCTCGATGCAGTTGGGATACAGACAAACCTGAGCTTTTCGGTCACTGATTTTATGAATTGTTATGTCGGCGCAGGCGGAGTGCTTGCGAAACTGCGTCTATGGGCCACATTTCACCCTGAAATGACAACCGTGTCAGATTTTACTGCCAAGTGCAAGCGTCTTCGGGAGGAAGGCATTCAGCTCTGTGCAGGCAGTGTTGGCGTGCCGGAAAACTTGGATTTACTGCGGCAGCTCAAGCGCGGGCTGGACGGAATATATCTCTGGGTGAATAAAATGGACGGCTTGCGGCGGGTATACACGCAGGACGAGCTAGAAGCGCTTATGGAGATTGATCCATATTTTGAGCGGGAATTGATGCTGCTTTCAGCCAATGCAGCAATGTGTCAAGGGCGGCTTTTTGTGGAGGCAGATGGAAAGCTTCACACATGCAATATCAGTTCGGTTATGAGACAACATACAAGCTTTGAGACAATCGAAAATTTTCCACCTCCAGAATGCAGCAGAACACAATGCTCATGTTACCTCGCATATGGCGGAAGAACGGATTTTATGAATCAAATCCTGTTTGGCCCGTATCCGCTGTTTCGCATTCCGCGTCGTCCGAAAGCGGTATTTTTAGATATTGAGGGAACCCTGTTGCCAGAGGCAGAGAGCGATGCGGTTTCTGATGGCGTAATGGCGGGATTAAACGCGCTTGCAAGGGAGGCGGTCCCTTTATTTTTTGCCACGACGCTGCCGTATGAAAAGGCGGTCAAGCGCTGCCGCAAAATCCGTCATCTGTTTGCGGGTGGTATTTTTGCAGGCGGAGCCCATCTAGTGTTAGAGGAGGGGCTTGATGTTAGAGAATATTTTTATGAATTGGAAGATACATGGGTGACAGCACTGTCAGTTTTGGAGAAAAAGTTTGCTTTTCGGGTGCTGGCTTACCACCATCGGGATACACTGTATAAAATTACTTTATTACGCCCGAAGCACAGACCATGGGACAGACAGCAGGCGGAGACTGTCATGAACTGCCTGACGCATGACAAAACAAAGATACGATATTTTATAGAAAAAAACTGCCTTCAGATTGTTTCTTGGGAGGCGGACAAAAGAGGCGGTGTAGAGAAATTATGCAGCTGGCTGGGGATTTCGCCTAAGGATACTGCGGCGGCTGGGGATTCTGATGAGGACGAGGGAATGCTGGCGCTGTGCGAACGGTGTCACCCGACCCGGCGAAAATAATTTATGTTAAAAAATAGCTGTCTACTTTTCTGAGGAGCAGGACGGCTATTTTTTATTTTTCAAATTCAGAATTGCAACGATAAAATAAAAGCTGTTAAAATCTTCGCAGCCGGCGTATAATGGAGTCATAGCGTCAAATGCTATTGTCTTAATGAAATCTTAAACATTTACCCAATTGGAACTTAATGATATATCAGTTATACTTTTTACATGCAGGGAGAAGCGCGATTTTTCCTGCTTAAATGAAAAAACGAACCGGGGAGAGAGAACATGTACAACGTACTGGTGTGTGATGATGAGAAGGATATTGTGTCGGCTTTGCGTATCTATTTGACGACCGAGGGATATCAAGTGTACGAAGCCTACAATGGAAAGGAGGCTTTGGAGATACTTTCGAGAGAGGAAATCCATCTGGTGCTCATGGATATCATGATGCCTGTGATGGATGGCATCACCGCGATGGTAAAGCTTCGAGAGCAAAGTAATGTGCCTGTCATTATGCTGACAGCAAAGAGCGAGGACACGGATAAGGTGCTGGGGCTCAATATCGGCGCAGATGACTATGTGACAAAGCCGTTTAATCCAGTAGAGCTTCAAGCGCGGGTGAAATCTCAGCTTCGGCGCTATATGCAGCTTGGCAGCGGTATGATGACAAAAGCAAGTGAGACGCTGACGATCGGCGGCATCGAGCTTGACGACCGCACCAAGGAGGTGACGCTGGACGGGGAAAAGGCGGCGCTGACACCGACAGAGTATGATATCCTCAAGCTTCTTATGGAAAACCCGGGAAAAGTTTACTCACCGGCACAGATTTATGCGGCTGTATGGAATGACAGTCCATATGGTACAGAGAACACGGTGGCAGTTCATATCAGGCATTTGCGGGAGAAGCTTGAGTACAATCCGGCAGAGCCTAGATATCTGAAATCTGTCTGGGGACGGGGATATAAGCTGGAAAAATAGCTGGTATCGCAAAAAAGAGCAATCAATGTATATAAGAAGGGTAAAAAAGGGTGATGTTTCGTGAAAAAGTTAAGAGAGTCCATGCTCGCAAAATTTGCTGCATGGGTAATATGTATCCTTGCAGCGATGGGATGTGCTGTGATGGGAATCTGTGTCTTGGTAGGGTTCATGGATAGCTCGATGATCAGCAGCACACGTTCGGAGATGTTAAAAGATGCTTATGAGAGTATCAACGCAGACTATTCGATTGATGTAATCAGCCATCTTGATTTTGACATCAATTATTATCGAGAATATCTAAGCAACCAGTATTTTAAGTATGGGATTATCAAGTCAGACAGTCTCAAGGACATCAATTTTCAGGATCGGTCTTCGTATGTGGAAACGAATCTGACAGACAGTGAGCTTGAGGAGCTGGACCCAGACCAGTTGTATGTTTGTCGGGTGCTTAGGGATTATGATGGGTTTCGGCATAATTTGACAATGGGGTATTATGGACAGTATGATGATATTGCAGTGTTGGACGGCAGAGAGCTGGACAGCCAATATTCCACATGGGCATATTTGTATGCGGACCGAATCTGTTTTGATACCGTCAAAGGCATCATTTATTACCGCGCAGAGGGCAATTATTATCCAGTACAGAATGTATCCTTGTGTTATGATGGCGCAGAGGGCAAAACGACTTACAATTATCAGTATGATTATGAGAAAAAGGCGTACCGTCTGAATGATAAGACGCAAGGAGATGGCATTGCGCGGGCTGATGAATTAGTTTCTGAACAACCAGAAGAGGCACTGGAACCAGAAGAGGCACTAGAACCAGAAGAGGCACTGGAACCAGAAGAGGCACTGGGAAAAACACAGGCAGCTTCATCAGAGTATACGGATAAGCCGGAAGCGCAGCGCATCAAGACAGATCCTATTGAAGAACTTCTTGGCAGAAGTATGGAAATTGGAAGCATTGTCAATCTGGCAACATTGAATAACACCGAGTTCAATTACAGGAATTGGGGAAAAATCCTTCTCGACAATATCAGGAGTATCCAAGGGAATGAGCTTACCCCGATAGACTCTGACAGTTTATCTAAAAATCTGTTTATCAATAAAGAGGGATACTATCTCAACGAGGATTTTACGCTGATCGTTGAAGAAAAGGCGCCGACAGAGAGCTACTGGGTAGTCTCTATCGTGCCAGACGCTGTTCCAAAAGAGCTGGAGGGAAGCCTGTACAATCAGAAGGGCTGGATCGTGGAGGCGTATTATGACATCTTCGAGATGGGGCCTTTGCAGGGGCTTGGAATTAGCTTAGCCGTGATGCTGCTGTCATTTGTATTTCTTGTCTATGCGGCGGGACACCGCAGAGGAGCCGACGGGATTGTGCTCACAATGATTGACAGGATTCCGATTGATGTGTTTAGTATCGCTGTATTGATTGTGGAAATCGTGCTGTTTTATATGGGAATCTATGTGGTGGCAGAGGGAGGAATGTCGCGTTATGCCAAAGCCTGTATAGGGCTGATCGGAGCTTTTGTGGTTGTGATGGCAGTGGCTGCACTCGCGTATGTGCTGAGCCTGTGCACACGGTTTAAAGCTGGTAAATGGTGGCAGAACAGTATTTGCTATCGTGTGTATCGCTGGTGCCGTGACGGGATTCGGTTTATTTTTTGCAATATCGGCCTGCTGTGGAAGATTGTGTTTATCGTTGGGGGAATCTCCTTTGTGGAGTTGTTTATCTTACTAGTGTTTAACCGGGGTGCGGTTATGCTGTTCTGGCTTCTGGGCAAAATCCTGCTCTGCGTGGTTTTATGTCTGCTGTTCGTCCAGTTGTATGAGCTGCAAAAGGCGAGTCAGAATATGGCAGAGGGAAATCTGTCGTACAAAGTCAACACGGCGAAAATGTTCTGGGAGTGCAGAAAGCACGGCGAAAATCTGAATAAAATCAACGAAGGAATGACCAAGGCAGTCGATGAGCGCATGAAAAGTGAGCGTCTCAAGACGGAGCTGATCACAAACGTGTCGCACGATATCAAGACGCCGCTCACGTCGATTATCAACTACGTCGATCTGCTCTCGAAAGAAGAGCTGCACAATGAGAAGGCGGCTGAATATCTCGAAGTGCTGGACAGACAGTCCTCCAAACTAAAAAAGCTGATTGAAGATTTGGTGGAAGCCTCCAAGGCATCTTCTGGCAATCTGGCAGTTGACAGCCAGCAGCTTGAGGTCGGTGTGTTTGTGACTCAGACGGTCGGTGAGTTTGAAGAAAAAGCGTCTGCTGCCGGGCTGGATTTAATTATCAGCAAACCTGATGAGCCAGTCTATATCATGGCAGATGGACGGCATGTGTGGCGTGTCATTGACAATCTGATGAACAATATCTGCAAATATGCACAGCCGGGGTCAAGGGTCTATGTCAATCTTGAAGCCGAAGCAGTCAGGGTGAGCATAACTTTTCGCAATATTTCCCAATATCCTCTGAATATCAGCGGCGAGGAGTTGTCGGAGCGCTTTGTGCGCGGGGATAAATCGCGCAATACGGAGGGACATGGCTTGGGACTGTCCATCGCGCAGAGCCTGATGAAGCTGATTGGCGGAGATATGGAGATTATCATAGATGGAGATTTATTCAAAGTAATCCTTGCTTTTCCACGGTATATACCAGCAGCGGGTGAGCTTGTGGAAGAAAAGCGTATAGATTAAGAAGCATTGAAAGTTCGTGCGAACGTTGACAGAAATAGTCGGTATTTGGTATAATACTAATGAGACTTACTCACAGGGTATCATGGTATAATACTAGATTCGATGAAAAAGGATGTTTACAATGCGGAAAATATTTGAGATGAAACGGACAATATTGACATGCCTGATGATAGGTATGCTGGTTGGCGGCATGGGGGAGAACTCCTATGCCGCCGAAGTTGTTGGCACGCAGTTTGAGGAGGAGAACGCTGGGGAATCCGTGCCAGAAGGAATCAGGGCAGATACAATCGAAGGATTACAGCAGGCAAAAGTGCGCCATGTGCGCTGTACAGTAGAAAAAAATGGTACAGTGACGTATGAGGTGCTGCTGGGCGGCGGGCTGCCTGTGCCCGAAGATGGGCTGCTTTATTTATTTGAGATGGCGCCTTATGAATACAATATTTCACATGAGACAAAGATCATCGAAACGAAGCCGTTTGACGCTTCCGAGACAACGTTGCAGTTCACGTTTCCTGTACATTTCAGACAGGAGAATACCCGGCTTTACTCAAAATTTGCTGTCGGCATCAAAAGCGGCGGCGCCATGCAGCTCGTGACAGAGCCAAGCTATATTACCAATCCCGAGGCGCTTGCATGGAATACGCTGATGAGATATCCAAGAACCAAGAAATCGACACAGGGCGAGGAGTTTAATAATATTTTTATGGACGGGACTTATGGGCCTGAGCTTGGCTGGGTGTTTAAGACCTTGCAGGTTTTGAATACCGGAGACTGCGACGCGCTGACGCATCCGCTGTCAAGGACCGATGCGCGAAAAGCAGATTCCCGCAGAATCAAAAATCCAATGTATTATATGTTTAATGCCTCCGACGAGGAGGGTGTCAGGACATTGGCTGCCAACATGGAATACTATGCGGCAAATTCCAAAGGAGGAGAGAACTGGATTATCGGAAACGAGGTAAATACCCGCACATGGAACTATATGGCATGGACAGACTGGGATACCTATATCAAAGAATATACACAGGCATTTCGGGTGATGTACAACGCGATTATGAGTACAAATGCCAATGCGCGGGTGTATGTCTGCCTAGACCAGATCTGGGACAAGAATCTGACGCCCGCGGACAAAGAGTACTATCAATATATGGATGGGAAAGATTTCCTTGAAAAGTTTAATGCCCTGATCAAGCAGGGCGGCGATATCAACTGGGGAGTGGCGCAGCACCCGTATACCAATCCGATGGGGTACGCGAAATTCTGGGATATGTCCGGGCTGAAAAAGGGTGACGTTTACGCGGCTCAAGTGGCATCAGGACAGGTGGTTACATTTCAGAATTTGTCAGTGCTCACAGACTTTATGCAGACGCCCGCGATGCTCGCGCCAGACGGGAGTGTCCGTCATATTATTCTGAGCGAGATTGGTATTTCGAATGCGCAGGGAAGTGAGATTCAGGCGGCGGCGCTGTGTGCCTCTTATGCAGCAGTCATGGATAATCCGTTTATAGATGAAATGATGTATCTCTTGGCGTACAGCGATCCGGGAATGGATGCATCACTTGATGGTTTTTCACAAAATATCTACAATGAGATGGATGGCGGGAATGCAGCTCTGTATATGGACTGGGCAAAATCTTACATAGGAATCAGCGATTGGTCTGAAATAATTTGGTAGCCGGGGTAATGGATATGAACAGTGATGCGGAAAATAGTATTCGGAACAGGGTTCGGCTGGGGCTTCATGCAGGCAATGGTAATTTCCTGCTCTTGAGGCACTACAATACACTTGTTCTGTCGGAGAGCGGGAAAGCGCAGATTGAGCAGGAAAATCCAGACATGCTTGTGTGCCTGCATGATTTTAAAGTGTCAGATATCATCAGCGTGTTTGAACCTTTTCTTGATTTTGCGCGGAGTGCGTTTGGACCTTTTTCGGAGGAGCAGATTGACAGGCTCCTCGAGGAATGCAAGGTCTATAGCCTGCACAAATCCGTGTTTAAGAGCTTTTTTCTAAACGGCTTGTGTGTGCGGGAGGAGAATCTTCTGATTGATGAGGTCGCGTTTGAGCAGGATAAAATCGCCTCTGCGGTTGTCAATATTGTCTCGCATCTTGCAGGGGACAGGCAGGTGGTTTTTCTGCTGAATGATATGCAGTACGCAAATGGCTCCTCCATGCATTTTATTCACAATCTGATTGAAGATGATGCGTGTCATAATATTATCGTCATCGCAGCTTACAATGAAGCGAAGGTGCCTTTATCCCACATGGAGCCGTTGTGGGATAAATTTTACCGGTATATATGTGAACAAAAGCTGGTGACAGAGACAAGCGCTGGCGTGCTGGGCAGTCCAAACGGCAATTTTAATGATTTTATCTTCTCGGTTGACCGTCTGGACGGCTATATTGTTAAAATCAATAATCTGCTGTTCTGCCTTGATTTTTTGCAGGCAAACTACTATCTTGAAATCATCTATAAGATGATCACCGTGGAGGAGATTACGATTGCGTGGGATTATAAGTGTGAGATTATCAAGCTGTACACGCTGGTGTCAATCTACACACAGAATTTTTCCCAAGCGCTGTTGTTGTGTGAAAAGCTAAAAGAGCTGCGGGGACAGTCAAAAGATTTGTCCTTGGAACATGCATATTACTATTTTATGTGCATGGCGCACATGTATAATGGAAAACTGGACGAGGCGGACAAGTATGCGGGAAAATGTCTTGAGATTGCAGAAAAACAGCAGTCGGATTATGATATTTTTATAGCGAAGCTTCTGGGCGTCATGGTAAAAATGTCAGGCTGGCACAATATATTTTTCTGTGCAAATGATATTCCTGTAGATGAAGAAGTCCTGCGCATGGCTGAGGAATACCATTTTTGGAACCATCTGTCGCACATTTATGTCTATGCGTATGACAACCAGCCAGCGCTCTTTGCCGATGAGAACCAGATTGAAAGCAGGCTTGTATATTTTAATAAAGGCATCGAGGTCATGAAGGCGCTTGGCAACGAATATTTCATGATGGAGGCGTACCGCAACAATATTATGATTGCGTCCACAAATGGTTTTTTCAAAACGGCGAACTATTACTATGAGAAATGTCATGAGCTGGTGAAAGGTAAGGACGAATATGAGGAGGCAATGATTTATAACGGCGTCGGCTATATATCGTCCGCCATGGAGGAATACGACAAGGCATTTCACTGCTATAACTGTGCGCTGTCCAGCTTTTTGAAGATGGAACGAATTGATTATGTGGGTGAGACGCTCTACAATATCGCAATCAACTGCATCATGACGCAGGACTATAAAAATGCGTATGAGTATCTGGAAATGTCTTTTAAAATAGTGAAGGAGATGAAGATGAACAGCCTCCGGGTGTGCAATATCTCGAAGCTTGTGGGGCTTTTGGCACTGTGCAGCCACTATATTGGAAATGAACTCAAATGTGCAATCTACATAGAAAAGACAAGGCTTTTTCTCGAGCATCTGATCGACAAAAACTACGTGCTGGAGGAGAAGGCAATTGTGCATGATTACACCATGTGCAATGATGATTTATTTATCTATTATTTTATTTATGGACTACAGCTTATGGAGAACCAGTCCTATGAGGAGGCTTTTACCAATTTCGAGCTGGCGGAAGGCTGTCTGGACGAGTCCGTGGGGAATCAGTTTTATATTTTTGGACAATACACGATAGAGTTTGCCCGTCTGTGCCGGATACTAGGCAATGATGAGGAGGCAGAACGCCAACTGAAGCTGGCGATAGAGTTTTATGACAGACAGGATTGTCAGGAAAAGGTTGCGCAGTTAACAGCAGAACTGGAAAAAGTGCAGTATGTGTTCCAGAAGCGCAGTCTTTGCTTATCGGAGGAGTTGAAGCAGGAGATTGACAAAGCACTGAGACATGCCTCGGTATACAAGGAAAATCAGGAACAGCAAAAGCGCATGAATTTCCTGTCTGCGTGGCAGAAGATGATCGAGATTGGCAAAAAGACCAAGAAGGAGCTTGTCAAGCCGGCAATCAATGCCTTTGTGCACAATTTTAATATTGACCGTCTGATGCTGGTAAAATGCGGCGGCAATGGACCAGAGGAACTTTTTAACAACACAGGATATGCTTTTGAGGACGACAGGCAAAGGCACATTGAAGGATTTTTCCAGCGAAACAGACTTGGATTTTCTACCTCTAAGATTAATAATAATTATACAGATTACCTTGATATTGTATCACTGTTTGCCAAAAAGAAGGTGTGTTCGATTATGGGCCTTCCATTTTACTATAACGATACGCTCAAGGCGGTCATGGTGGCTTACATCGAGATGAAGGATAACTGGCATTCGCCGACGAACAGATATCTGCTCGACGAGAGCGATTATGCGGTGTTTGAATTTTTGATGCGCCAGCTATTAAGCTCGATTGACATGCTGGAGGCAAATGATAAGATTAAGCATATGAATGATAAGCTCAATCATCTGGCAGTCACAGACAAGCTGACAGGTTTGTACAACAGAGAAGGATTTTATGGGAATATCAGCAGAATGATTCGAGGCAGGCGCAAGGCAGGAAAGAGACTGCCGGTCACGATTATGTATATTGATTTAGATAATTTTAAGTACTACAATGATACCTTTGGGCATGGTGTTGGCGATATTATCCTGACAGGTATGGCAGAGATTTTTCAAAAAGAGGTTGGAGAGAAAGGATTTGTTACCAGATATGGCGGAGATGAATTTTTGATTACACTTTATACAGATGATGAAGCCTGTGCAGGACAGCTTGCGAAAGACATTTATGATCGGGTTGGGCAGGAGGACGGTTTCTCAAAAGCAGTGCAGAAAAAGCTTGGGAAGAGAATTGACATTCCAAAAGCGCATCAGATTTCCTGCTCCATTGGCATCAGCAGCAGGAAATCACTGTCATCAGAGGCAGAACTTGAGAAGATGGTGAAAGAGGCAGATAAGGTTCTTTATGATGTAAAAAAAGCGGGCAAAGGTTCATACAAATTTTATGCATTAAGCTGTTAAAATGTCTATATGTAAAATAACAAAATTTTGCTGTAAAATATTAGTAAAGATGCAATATGAATAGTGGTTGATATTTTTAGAATGATAGGGTATACTATAGTTAATCTGAAATGTGCGATAACTCTTGTCATTTTGAACCTACATCACTTTAAACGGGATTCCTATATTGTCTGATCAATGTCATGCCCCCCATTATGGCCAGGGGAAGGCAGCGAGAAAGATTGCGGTTGCCCACCTAGCATTGGCTAGGAGTCAAAATACAGGAGCCGGCGTTTCGGGGATACACAAATGAAGCAAAGCAGCCTTAGCGGGCTGCTTTTGTGGTGTATTCAGGTGTGCATTTCAATATGGGGAGGTAGGAAAAATACTCTATATCAAAGGGTTTTTTAAGAAGCTTTTCATTGTACTTGTATGGGTTGTCATCGTGGTCGGTATGTACCGGTGCAGTGCATATTTATCGGACTTCGAGGAGGATACAGCGGATAAAGCGGAAGAGAGCGGACCTGAGGAGAATAAAGAGGATACCAAACCAATCAAACCCAATTCAAAAGACCCTGTTCATGATGCGCTGGCACTAGACGGTCAGGTGCGCGTGTTGATTATGAATCAGGGGTATCAAAGTATTTATCATACAGAGCTTGTCATTGCGTGCACTGAGGAGATGACGATTGACCAAGATGGTAAAATTTCGATGGTTCCATCGGGTTCAGAATATGTTTTAACCCGGAAAAATTTTGAGGGAATCGGACGAATCTGCATTACTGGAAAAAATCAAGGCAGGCTGCAACTCAAAAATCTCGGCAGAAACAGTTCCGCGCAATATCGGGGAAAACTGGAGTGTTTTTCTTCCGCAGAGGGGATTGTGGTGATCAACGAGCTTCCCGTGGAAGAATATCTCTACAGCGTCGTGCCAAGTGAGATGCCCTCGGCTTATCCGGAGGAGGCGCTCAAGGCACAGGCCATCAGTGCGAGGACGTACACGTATTTTCATAAAAAGAGCTATGCTTATCCGGAATGGGAGGCGCATATGGATGACAGCACGGCATTTCAGGTATATATGAACTGTGAGGAGACGCCAAGTGCAGTCCGTGCTGTGAACGACACAAAAAATCAAGTGCTGACGTATGACAACGCGGTTGTGGAGAGTTTTTATTATTCCACTTCCAGCGGATACAATGGAGGCGCCGCGGTGTGGAACGATGCGGCTTCAGCGGCAGATGCATATCTGATTGAGTCCGGAAATGAGCTGTTTGCGGCAAATTCTGAGGAGGGTGAGCAGGCTTACCGTCAGTATATTGACAATGGAAATGAGGCGGATGTTGAGTATCATGAGGCGTGGTACCGGTGGATCTATCGCCGCACGCTCGATGACAATGCTGTCAGGAAAATGCTGCAAAAACTTTATGCATTGTCTAAGACACATCCGCAGAAAGTGCGTATCCGGTCGAAGTATCTTTCTTCCGACGAACTGCCAAATGAGAAGGGGATTTGCGATATTCGGATTTTGAGCCGCAGAAAGAGCGGCATGGCTGCTGGTATAATGATTGAGACAGAGCATTTTCGGGTAAGCGTGATGACCCAGCATGTAATCAGACAGGCGCTGGGCTGCGTACAGGATACCATCACGAGAAAGGACGGCAGCAGTTATACGATGGGTGAGCTGCTTCCGAGCGCCTATTTTTACATAGAAAAAATTTATGATAAGAACGGAGAAAAAGGGGATACTTTAAAACAGATTATCATACATGGCGCTGGTTACGGGCATGGCTGCGGCATGTCTCAGAACGGCGCAAAGGGACTTGCTGAAAGAGGATTAACCGCAGCGGAGATATTGGCATATTATTATAATGGAGAGATTAAGGCTGTCGATGCGCTCAAGACGGCTGGTTGATGCACACGCAGGCTGGCGTGGCAAGAAGGAGCTGTCCAGAATGTCTATCTATACAAAGTTATACGGATTACAAAAGCAGATACGCAGAACCTTTCAGGAGGCGGAGGTGGGAACCTACGCTTCCGGTGCAGCGTTTTTTTTATTCCTGTCAGTGATACCGATGGTGCTGATTGTCAGCGGAATGCTGCCGCATGAGATGATGCGCAAAAAGGACATGGTGAACATCTCGCAGGCGGTTGTACCAGAAAAAATATACAGCTTTCTGCTAAGCATTGTGGACAGCTACCACGGAAATAATCTGACACTGCTGTCAGTTTCGGCGCTGGTTGTGCTGTGGTCGGCGTCAAAGGGAGTGCTGGCGCTGATCAGGGGGCTGAATCATATTTATGAGGTGGGGGAGACAAGGGGATATCTTCTTCTGAGACTGAAAGCCTCATTTTATACGATTTTTCTGCTGCTTGCGATACTGCTCTCTGCCGGCGTGCTTGTCTTTGGCAATACGATTGCGGACTGGCTGATTCCCGACTATGGTCCTGCTGCGCGGCTGTGGCATGTGTTTGGCGGCATACGGCATGTGTTTGTGGCGGGCATGATCTCTGTGGTCTTTTGCACGATGTACAGCCTGCTGCCAAACAATCATATGCCGTGGCGTGAGCATTATCCGGGGGCAGTGGTGACTTCTGTATTCTGGACGCTTTACTCGTTTGGATTTTCTGTATACATTGATTATTTTGGCGGATTTTCCATGTATGGGAGCCTGACGAGCATTGTGATTGTGATGATCTGGCTCTATTTTTGCATGTATATTTTTTTCTGCGGGGCTTTGGTCAACAAGTGGCTTGTGGACGGGTATGTGGACGATTACATCTCGCAGATTTTATGAGTTTGTTGGCGTGTAAAAATTCTGTTATAAATTCCGTTTAATGTCCGCTGCGGCTTGATAAATTTTCCAGAGAATGCTATAATGTTGGAATAAATTACAAAAGTACAGATTTATAAAAAGGGGATTATGTTATGGCAGCTTTATGGAAAGATGAATACAAGGTAGGCATTGAAAAAATTGACGAGCAGCACCGCCAGTTGTTTGACAAAATTGAACAGCTTCTTGAGATTGCCAAGAGCGGTGACAAGGGCAGCAACCAGAAGAAATGTATGGAGATTATCGACTTTCTGGTGGATTACACAGTTTTTCATTTTAATACGGAGGAGGCACTCCAGCGCGAACGGAAGTATGTGAGCTATGCACAGCATATCAAGATACATACTGATTTTAAGAATACGGTTCAGGCGTACAAGGAACTGCTGGCTAAGGATTTTTCGCCAAAGACGCTCAAGAGTTTTATCGGAACGATGCTCGCGTGGCTGGTGAACCATGTCTGTGTCTGCGACCGCAAGATTTTGAAGAATCTGCCGCTGCAAAATATTGAGTCTTTTGCAAATACAGAGAGTTTTATTGAGAATGTGGCGCATAAACTTCTCACAGAGATGTATGACATTCCTATCAAAGGGGTCAAGAGCTGTATTTACAAGGGCAATGTAGAAGGTGCAGTCATTGTCAGGACAGTTGCAGCGGGTGCTGGCAAACATTTGTTTTTGTACGGCATGTCCAGCGAGCTGGCTGGAACCCTGTACAATAAAATCAGCGGTATGAGCCTGCCGCACTTGGATTTTCTGGATGAACTTGAGAAGTCGGCGCTGATGGAAATTGGAAATATCATCACGACATATGCCATGAGTGCAATTGACGAGGGCGGCACTGGCAGCGTCCAGTTTCAGAGCGATTTGTATGTGCATGAATACAATGAGACAGATTACAATATTATTAACAGTGTTATTCTTGAGATCGCGACAGACTGCGGCAAGATGGAGATTTTGTACAGCAGACAGAAATAAGAATGAAAATAAGAACCAAAAACTGCTTGACAATTTTTCTGGGATAACATATGATAGTTTTTAGATATTTTCTTTCATATAAAAAATATTTGTAAATGCAATGAAGGTGTTCAGTAGAATCTTAGTTTCTGTCAGAGATCGGAAGTCACCGGCTGAAAGCTTCCCCAGTTCAACTAAGATATCGAATTTCCCACCGGAGCAGCTTTTTTGAAGTTTTGTTTCCGACTTGACGGCTGGGCAGAATGGTAGGAAAAGACGGAGTGACACGTTATGTCTGTGAAGTGTCTATAGAATGTGCAGGTGCAATTGTGTGTAACTGGCACAGGAAACAGGCGTATTGTCTGTTTGATATAGGAATTTGGGTGGTACCGCGGTTTATTCGTCCCTTGCAGAGTTTTTCTGTGAGGGATTTTTTTGTGCATACGGCGTCCAAAGGAAAAGTGTCAGCAGCGCACGAGGATAAATTGAAATGTAAAGGAGAACGAGAATGAAAGAGAAACTAGAGCAGATCAAGGCAGAGGCAATCCGCCAGATCAATGAGAGTGAAGCATTGGACAAATTAAATGACGTTCGTGTCAGTTTTCTGGGGAAGAAGGGAGAACTCACCACGGTCTTAAAGGGTATGAAGGACGTGGCGCCGGAGGACAGGCCCAAAGTCGGACAGCTTGTAAATGAAGCCAGAGCAGAGATTGAGCGGGTGCTCGACGAGGCAAAGACCAGCATGGAGAGAAAGCTTCGGGAGGCGCGCATGAAGGCGGAGGTGATTGACGTGACACTGCCCGCGCAGAAAAACAGTGTGGGGCACCGCCATCCAAACACAATCGCACTCGAGGAGGTAGAGCGCATCTTTATCGGCATGGGATATGAGGTTGTAGAAGGTCCCGAGGTGGAGAAAGATTATTATAACTTCGAGGCGCTCAATATTCCGGCAGACCATCCGGCAAAGGATGAGCAGGATACTTTTTACATCAACAGCGATATCCTGCTCAGAACACAGACATCTGGCGTACAGGTGCATGAGATGGAAAAAGGCAGACTTCCAATACGAATGATCGCGCCAGGGCGTGTGTTTCGTGCAGATGAGGTAGACGCCACACATTCGCCGTCGTTCCATCAGATTGAGGGGCTTGTGATCGACAGAAATATCACGTTTGCCGACCTCAAGGGAACACTTGCAGAGTTTGCAAGAGAGCTGTTTGGCGAGGAGACAAAGGTGAAGTTCAGACCGCATCACTTTCCGTTCACAGAGCCGTCTGCCGAGATGGATGTATCGTGCTTCAAGTGCGGCGGAAGCGGCTGCCGGTTCTGCAAGGGAGAGGGCTGGATTGAGATTTTGGGCTGCGGCATGGTACATCCCAAAGTATTGAGAATGTGCAAGATTGACCCCGAGGAATATTCGGGCTTTGCATTTGGCGTAGGGCTGGAGAGAATCGCACTCTTAAAGTATGAGATTGACGATATGCGGCTGTTGTATGAGAATGACATCCGATTCTTAAAGCAGTTTTAAATAGATAGCAAAACAAACAGAAAATGACACGCGTGTCATAGATTGGAGGATAAAATGAACACATCATTATCGTGGATAAAGGCATACGTACCTGAGCTTTCCTGCGGGGACAAGGAGTACTGTGATGCAATGACACTCTCAGGGACAAAGGTAGAGGGATTTACGCGGCTGGACAAAAATCTGGAAAAGATTGTTGTGGGGCACATTGAGAAAATAGAGCGTCACCCAGACGCAGATAAACTGATTGTCTGTCAGGTCAATGTGGGAACAGAGACGGTACAGATAGTGACAGGCGCACAGAATCTCAAAGAAGGGGATTATGTTCCGACTGTCCTTGACGGCGGCAGGGTGGCTGGCGGACATGACGGCGGCCCGCTGCCGGAAAACGGGATTCAGATCAAGGCAGGGAAGCTGCGCGGCATCGAGTCAGCCGGTATGATGTGCGCGATTGAAGAGCTTGGCTCTAGCCGTGAGCTGTACCCGGAGGCGCCAGAAGACGGGGTCTATGTATTTCAGAAGCCCGTGACACCCGGGGAGGACGCTGTCGAGGCGCTCGGACTGCGCGACACGGTGGTGGAGTATGAGGTGACTTCCAACCGCGTAGACTGTTACAGCGTCTTAGGCATTGCACGGGAGGCGGCGGCCACGTTCAGAAAACCATTTCTGCCGCCAGTGGTAGAAGTCAAGGGAAATGACGAGAACGTCTCAGATTTTATCTCGGTGGAAATCAAAGACCGGGATCTTTGCACACGGTTCTGCGCAAGAGTGTGCAAGAATATTAAGCTTGCGCCATCGCCGGAGTGGATGCAGAGAAGGCTTGCATCGTGCGGGATTCGCCCCATCAACAACCTTGTGGATATCACAAACTATGTCATGATGGAGTATGGCCAGCCAATGCATGCCTACGACTTAAACAACGTGGCTGGAAATAAGATCATTGTGCGGCGCGCAAAGGACGGTGACGAGTTCCAGACACTTGACGGTCAGGTGAGAAAACTGGATTCGGAGATGCTGATGATCTGTGATGCGGAGAAGGAAATTGGTCTAGCTGGGATTATGGGCGGCGAAAATTCAAAGATAACAGATGATGTACAGACCGTTTTGTTTGAGGCTGCTACTTTCAATGGTGCAAATATCAGAAAGTCCTCCAAGAGAGTAGGACTTAGGACAGACGCTTCCGGTATTTTCGAGAAGGGGCTTGACCCAAGAAATGCGGAGGCTGCGATTCACAGAGCCTGCCAGTTGATTGAGGAGCTGGGCTGCGGTGAAGTTGTCGGCGGAATCGTGGACGTGAAAGAGCCTTTTACAGCGTTAAAACAAATCAAGTTCGAGCCAGAGCGAATTAATAAATTTCTTGGAACAGATATTCCAAAAGAAGAAATGCTTGATATTTTCAAGCGTCTGGATCTGGCGTATGACGAGAGCACAGGCATGATCACAGCGCCCTCTTTCCGGCAGGACATTGAGTGCTTTGCAGATATCGCAGAGGAGGTCGCAAGATTTTACGGCTATGACAAGATTCCGACAACGCTGCCGACAGGGGAGGCGACAACCGGCAAGATGTCATTCAAGCTAAGAGTTGAGGAGAAGGCGAGAGACATCGCGGAGTACTGCGGCTTTTCACAGGGAATGTGCTATTCGTTCGAAAGCCCGAAGGTGTTTGACAAGCTGATGCTGCCAGCCGACAGCCCGCTGCGCCAGACCGTGACGATCGCCAATCCGTTAGGCGAGGATTTCTCTATTATGAGAACGATTTCCCTGAATGGAATTTTGACTTCGCTGGCATCGAATTATAACCGCAGAAATAAGAATGTGCGTCTCTATGAACTTGGAAATATCTATATCCCGAAAAGCCTTCCGGTGACGGATTATCCAGATGAGCGTATGCAGTTCACGCTTGGCATGTACGGCGACGGCGATTTCTTTACAATGAAAGGGGTTGTCGAAGAGTTTCTTGAGAGCGTTGGCATGACCAAGAAAATTACGTATTCTCCAAATGCGGAGAAGCCATTTTTGCATCCGGGGCGTCAGGCGCTGATTCAGTACCAAGAGGTGACAATCGGATATCTGGGTGAGCTTCACCCGGAGGTGACGGACAACTATGATATTGATACCAAGGTGTACGTGGCAGTACTGGATATGCCAGAACTTCTTCCGTTTGCCTCATTTGACAGAAAATATGAGGGGATTGCGAAGTATCCTGCGGTGTCCCGCGATATCAGCATGGTGGTGCCAAAGCATATCTTAGTGGGTGATATTGAGAAGGTGATCGAGCAGCGCGGCGGTAAAATCCTTGAGACGTACCAACTGTTTGACATCTATGAGGGAACCCAGATTCAGTCCGGCTACAAGTCTGTCGCGTACTCGATTACCTTCAGGGCAAAGGACAGAACGCTTGAGGAGAGTGATGTGTCAGGTGCCATGAAGAAAATATTAAATGGGTTGGAAGGGCTTGGCATCGAGCTTAGGGCGTAATTATGCAAAAGGAATTATTCAAAAAAGATTTTTATTTTGACCTGCCGCCAGCGCTCATTGCACAGGACCCTTTGGCAGACAGATCGGCTTCCAGACTGCTAGTGCTTGACAAGCAGACCGGTGCAGTCGCACACAGGAGATTTACAGATATCACAGAATACCTAAATGAAGGGGACTGTCTTGTGCTGAACAATACAAAAGTGATACCGGCGAGGCTTATGGGGACAAAGGCAGAGACAGGCGCCGCGGTTGAGGTACTTCTGCTCAAACGCCGCGAAAAGGATATCTGGGAAACGCTGGTAAAGCCCGGCAAAAAGGCAAGAGAAGGCGCCGTCATTCAGTTTGGCGGCGGCCTGCTCACCGGAAAAGTTCTCGGTGTGGTCGATGATGGCAACCGTCTGATACAGTTTGAATATGAAGGAATCTTTGAGGAGGTGCTCGACCGGTTAGGAGAGATGCCGCTGCCGCCCTATATCACACATAAGCTTGCAGACAAAAGCCGCTATCAGACAGTCTATGCGAAATACGAAGGCTCCGCGGCAGCGCCGACGGCAGGGCTGCATTTCACAGAAGAATTGTTAAAAAAGGTTCAGGAGCGGGGCGTTCAGACCGCCTATGTGACGCTGCATGTCGGACTTGGCACCTTTCGTCCAGTGAAGGAGGAGAATCTGCTCAATCATCATATGCACTCGGAATTTTACCAAGTGACACAGGAGGCTGCCGACACGATCAACAGTACGAAACAGGCAGGCGGCAGGGTAATCTGTGTGGGCACGACAAGCTGCCGCACGGTGGAGAGCGCCGCCGGTGATGACGGCAGAGTCTTAGCTGGAAGCGGGGATACAGAGATTTTTATTTATCCGGGATATCAATTCAAGGTGCTGGACAATCTGATCACAAATTTTCACCTGCCAGAGTCCACGCTAATCATGCTTGTGTCAGCGCTTGCGGGACGCGGGCATGTGCTCAGTGCATATCAGGAAGCTGTGCGCGAGCAGTATCGTTTTTTTTCGTTTGGGGACGCGATGTTTATCAAATAATGAAAAGAGCACTCGCAAAAGGAGTGCTCGAAACGATTCTGAAACTATTCTATTGTGATAAGTTCATAATCGCGGGAGCCATAACCTAAGTCGGCGGCTGCCTCTATGGTGTGGACACCATTTTTGGACTCAATGCGCTCGAGCAGGTGGTCTCTGCCGGGATCGTCCGATGCATAGACGAGATCAAGACATGCCTGATCTATCGCAATCGGGTCAAGCGATGCCAGAATGCCGATATCCGCCATGCAGGGGTCCTCTGCCACGGCGCAGCAGTCGCAGTCCACAGACATGTTTTTCATGACATTGATATAGACAATATTGCCCTTGAAGTAGTCGATAATGCTGGAAGCGGCATCTGCCATAGACTCTAGGAAGGAATCATGGTCAGAGCCCCAGAAATTGTTGGCATCGCCTACACCGTGAATATAAGCCTTGCCCAGCGAGGACGCAAGACCGATGGAGAGCTGTTTGATGGCGCCGCCGTAACCGCCCATCGGATGACCTTTAAAATGGGAGAGCACCAACAGGGAATCATAGCTGGTCAGCGTTTTTCCAACATAGTTCTTTTTGATTTTCTTTCCGTTGGGAATGGCAAGCTCAAGATCTGGACCTTCGGCGTCCATCAGTTCTACATTAAAATATTTACTCCACCCATGTTCGCGCAGCGTTTTCATATGCTTTACCGTCGTGTCTCGGCTGCCTTCATAAGCTGTATTGCACTCAACGACAGTGCCGCCTACATGGTCGATGACGGGCTTCCAGAAATCCGGTTTTAAGAAATTCTGGTTTCCGACTTCACCGGAGTGAATCTTGATCGCGGTGTTGCCGTCAAGCGTTTTGCCTGTTAATTGGAATAGTTCTACAACTTTTTCTGGTGTGATGGTCTTGGAAAAGTAAACCTTTGATTTCATGTTTGAACCTCCTCATATTTTTATACTGACTATTCTACCGCATAAATGAATTTTTTGCAAATGGCAGGGACAAATTTATATAACCATAAAACAATTTAGTGAAATATGTTAACATTTATAAAAAAATATGCTACACTTTATAAATGTATAACTTTAATTAATTAAAGCGAAGGAGAAAAATAAATGGCAAATTATTATCAGCCGGACATTGAGACAATGCCGGTAGAGCAGATTCAGAAGCTTCAAAGTGAACGCTTGGTAAAACAAGTAAAATATGTATATGACAACGTGGGATTTTATCGGGATAAAATGGACGCAGCAGGGGTCAAACCAGAGGATATAAAGGGAATCGAAGACTTATATAAGCTTCCTTTTATCAACAAAGATGACTTGCGCGACCAGTATCCATACGGGCTGCTGGCAGTCCCATTGTCAGAGTGCGTGCGGATTCAGTCCACAAGCGGCACAACAGGGCGCCGCGTGGTGGCTTTTTATACACAGGAGGACATTGATGTGTGGGAAGAGTGCTGCGCGAGGGCAATCGTAGCGGCAGGCGGCACAAAGGAGGACGTGTGCCATGTATGCTATGGTTACGGACTCTTTACAGGCGGCCCGGGATTAAATGGCGGCTCGCACAAGGTGGGATGTCTGACACTGCCTATGTCGTCTGGAAATACAGAGCGCCAGCTTCAATTTATGACAGATCTTGGCTCTACGATTCTGTGCTGTACACCGTCCTACGCTGCAAATCTCGGCGAGGAAATCAACGCGCGAGGGCTTCGTGATAAGATTCAGTTGAAGGCAGGCATCTTTGGCGCAGAGCCTTGGACTGAGGAAATGCGCAAAAGTATCGAAAATGCACTTGGCATCAAAGCGTATGATATCTATGGACTTACAGAAATTTCTGGCCCCGGCGTCTCCTTTGAGTGTGAGGAGCAGCAGGGAATGCACATACAGGAGGATCATTTTATCCCTGAAATCATCAATCCTGATACGGGGGAGGTGCTTCCTGAAGGCGAGATTGGAGAGCTGGTATTTACCTGTATCACCAAAAAAGCATTTCCGCTGCTTCGATACCGCACGCGCGATTTGTGCTATCTGACGAGAAAAAAATGCTCCTGCGGACGTACACACATTCGTATGCATAAGCCGATGGGACGAAGCGATGACATGATGGTGGTAAAGGGTGTCAATGTATGGCCGTCACAGATTGAAGCCGTACTCTTAAATAAAGGGTATGAGGCGAATTACCAGATTGTCGTAGACCGTATCGGAAACAATGATACCATCGAAGTGCAGGTGGAAAAGACACCGCAGATGGCAGAGGACGCAGCATTTAACAAGGCGGAACGGGAGCGCTCGATCGTGGCAGGCTTAAAATCAATGCTGGGCATCAAAGTAGATGTGAAGGTAGTAGAGCCTAAGACCATAACCAGAAGCGAGGGCAAGGCAGTGCGCGTCATTGACAGAAGAGATCTTTATAACAAATAAATGTAATATATGAAAAGGTGCAGGCAGAGAAGATTAATCTTCTCTGCCCGGCGCTCTGTCTGATACGATAAAATAGGACTGTGTGGAGGTGGCGACCATCGTGCCGTCGTCCTTGTAGACGTTGACTTCATAGAGAGCGATGGTCGCGCCGTACTTGATTTCTTTGGCTTCCGCAATCAGTTTTTCGGTGTTGCATGCGGGCGCCAGATAATGAATATTGCTGTCAACAGTCACAACACTTTTGCCGTGTGTCAGTGCGGCGCTGCCGCCGATGGTGTCAGCAAGTGCAAAGGTGCAGCCGCCGTGCACGGTGCCCAGCGGATTTAAAATTTCAGGTCTCAGAGGCATTTCGCCCTTGCAATATCCCTCTTTGAGTTCTGTGATTCGCATATCAAGCAATTGAATAAAACCTAGTGTTCCATAAAAGTGGTTTCTGATTTCGTCATAATTTTTCATGAGAGGACTCCTTCCTTATAAAATCTATTTTATCCTATTTTTGTTATTTTTGAAATAATTTTTGTCAGAATATTATCTGTTAAAAAGTTATTTTTGACTTATTTTGCCCAAAGTTATTGACTGTTTGATTTTTTTTTGGTATGATAAATTAACCTTGACGAGTCAAGGGGTAGTAAAGGTTTCGACAGGGAACTTGAAGATGGAGAAGCAGGCCGCAGGTATGCGTTAAATCCACAATTAAAATTAAACGCTGAAGATAATTTAGCATTCGCAGCCTAATGGCTGCTGTCTGACCTAGTGCACCTACACATTAGGACTCAGGCATCGATGATGTAGGAAACGACACATATTAAGCTTTGCATATGTGGGCGTATCATGAAGCTACTAACTATATGGGGGTGTTGGTTCGCCTGTATAGAAGGGAATGGGGCTTTGCTCGAAACAATCAGCTAAACCTGTAGAAGTACATGGGATGGTTTTTTGGACACGGGTTCGACTCCCGTCTACTCCATGAAGAGAAGTGCTTGAAAACATTGGATTTTCGGCATTTCTTTTTTGCATATTTTGAAAAATCAGCGATACTAAGAAGGATAAAATTACGCATTTGAATGCTGCGGAATATTTAGAAAAAATTGAAAAAAGTGGTAACGATTACTAATATTATATGTTATAATGAATTATACTGGATTTTTGTAATCTAAGGAATACAACTATTTAAATTGATATTTCATCAACGGTTACTATGAGGGCAAAGGAGAAGAACACATGGGAAATCAATTAGTATGGAACGAACGGTATAATATTGGTGTAGATATTATAGACAAGGAACACAAGAAACTGTTCAGTATTCTAAACAAGCTGTTTGATTTTGGACAGCAGGAGGAGAAAAGCCAATGGGTTTGTCAGGAGGCGATCAAGTATTTCAGGGATCATGCGCTAAAGCACTTTGCAGATGAAGAGGCATACATGGTTTCGATTGATTATGCGGGACTTGAGGTACACAGGCGCATTCACCGGAATTTTCGCGAAAGAACGATTCCAGCACTGGAGAGAGAATTGGAGTTGAATAAATATTCACCGGATTCTGTCAATCATTTTCTGGGGGTGTGTGCAGGCTGGCTGATTGGGCATTCACTGATAGAGGATCACGCGATCGTGAGCGGTGAGAGCGTAAAACAGTGGGAGAATCTTCAGCCTGAGGAGGAACAGGCAGTGATGTCACAGACGCTTGCGGGTCTCCTGCACAGCATGTTCCAATTAGATGCACGGCTAATCAGCAATTGTTACGGCGGGGAGAAATTTGGAGATGGTATTTACTATCGTCTGATCTATCGGACAAGAGATAAAAGGAGATGGGAGTTCTATCTGATATTTGAAGAGCAGTTGATCGTCAGCACGATCGGCAGTGTGATGGATACAAGCTCGGAGGCAGTGAGTGTGATGCTGATGAATGCCTCGAGATATGTTGCAAAGCAGCTTGTAGAACGCATGAAGGAACATTTTCCAAACTCCGAGCAGTTTGAACTGAAGGAGGAGCAACTGCTGACCTATGATCAGTTTCAAAAAGTATTTGAGAAGCAGAGCCCGCAGTACAGCCTGCTGTTTGACACAGGAAAGGGATACTTTGCCTACTGTGCAACTGCATCGGAGCAGCTTCAGACTGAGGGCGGTGTCTCGATCATCACGGAGAATGCCATGGCTGAGGTAGGTAAATATCTGAGCCAGAACAAGGTAGAAAAAACGGAGATCAGCCATAAAAAGAAAGTTCTTGTGGTGGATGATTCGGATTTTATGTTAAAGGCAATGTCGGATTTGCTTCGTGAAGATTATGAAGTTCTTACGGCAAAATCAGGAATGTCTGCAATCCGGGGGATAACACTTGACAGACCGGATTTGATCCTGCTGGACTATGAAATGCCTGTCTGTGATGGCAGCCAAGTGCTTGGAATGATTCGCTCTGAGAAGGAATTTGCAGATATTCCAGTAATCTTTTTGACGAGCAAGGTAGACAAGGAGAGCGTGAGCAAGGTAATTGCGCTGAAACCGGAAGGATATCTGTCAAAATCTATGCCGCCAGAAACTGTCAAAAAAGAAGTCGATCACTTTTTTGAGAAGAAAAGACGTGTAAAAAAATAGAAAAGTATGAATAAATTTCCTCTCTTGTCCATATAATATTTACATATAAAGTAAAAAATTATGTGTTGGTATAAGGAGAACAACTATGGCAAGAGGAGTAAAAAAATCATTACAGGAGAAAATCGCACAGAAGGAAGAGCTGATCGAAGCACTTTCTACACGCATCAAGAAGGAGAAAGAAGAACTGAATGAGCTTGTGGAAATGCAGAAGATGGAGGAGCTGAACGAACTTAGAATCGTCATACAGAAATCTGGCATGGAGATCTCAGACATCATTGAGATGGCGCAGATGCAAGTTGCCCAGTAAACCCGCGTGCAATGCCGCGCACAAAAAGATTCAGGAAAAAGTCCAGACATGATTGCGTACATAACCTGAAAAGGGTATAATGGAAAGCAGAGTGAATGGACTTTTTTCTGTTTGGGGAAACATTCAAATACTTAATGAAAGAAAGGAAAAACAAGTATGATAAACATACGTGAATTACAGCACAATTATAAGGAGTATGCAGATCAGGAGGTGACGGTCGGCGGCTGGCTTAGGAGTAAGCGGGATTCCAAGACCTTTGGATTTCTGGTTATCAATGACGGTACATTTTTTGAGCCGCTCCAAGTGGTATACAGCGACAAACTCGATAACTTTGCTGCTATCTCAAAGCTCAATGTGGGCGCGGCAGTGATTGCGACAGGCGTCGTGACACTGACACCGGAGGCAAAGCAGCCTTTTGAGATACAGGCAGCGAAGATAGAGATTGAAGGAGATTCCACGCCGGAATATCCTTTGCAGAAAAAGAGACACAGCTTTGAGTATCTCAGGACAATTTCTCATTTAAGACCGCGTACCAACACGTTTCAGGCAGTGTTCCGGGTACGCTCGCTCTGCGCGTATGCGATACACAAATTCTTCCAAGAGCGTGATTTTGTCTATGTTCACACGCCGCTGATTACAGGAAGCGACTGCGAGGGCGCCGGCGAGATGTTCCAAGTGACAACACTTGATTTGAAAAATCTGCCGATGGTGGACGGTCAGGTTGATTTTAGCAAAGATTTCTTTAACAAGCCGACCAATCTTACCGTGAGTGGACAGCTTAACGGGGAGACTTATGCGATGGCGTTCAAAAATATTTATACGTTTGGCCCGACCTTCCGCGCGGAAAATTCCAACACAACCCGCCATGCGGCAGAGTTCTGGATGATAGAGCCGGAGATTGCCTTTGCGGATTTGAAGGACGATATGATGCTCGCAGAGGGAATGCTCAAGTATATCATCAACTATGTGCTGGAAAATGCGCCGGAGGAGATGGCGTTTTTCAATCAGTTTGTGGACAAGGGACTGATTGAAAGATTACAGCATGTGGCAAATTCAGAGTTTGGACATATTACCTACACCGATGCCATCACAGAGCTTGAAAAGCACAATGATGAGTTTGAGTATAAGGTATCATGGGGCTGTGATTTGCAGACAGAGCATGAGCGGTATCTGACAGAGAAGCTTTTTGGACGTCCGGTGTTTGTGACTGATTATCCAAAGGAAATCAAGGCGTTTTATATGAAGCTCAATGAAGATGGAAAGACCGTTGCGGCGATGGATTGTCTGGTGCCGGGAATTGGCGAAATTATCGGCGGAAGCCAGAGAGAGGACAAGCTCGATGTGCTCGAGAATAGAATGCAGGAATGCCATCTGAATCCGGCGGACTATGACTTTTATCTGGATTTGAGACGTTACGGAAGCGCCAGACATGCGGGATTTGGTCTTGGCTTTGAACGCTGCGTGATGTACTTGACCGGAATGGGAAATATCAGGGACGTCATACCATTCCCCAGAACGGTCAACAACTGTGATTTATAAATCTTTTTCGAGGTGACCGCCAATGGAGAACGAGATTGAATATGTAAAGCTGTTTATGCAGTTTGAATCTGATGATCTCCCTGTGCTATATTTTTATGAAGTAGATTTGAGGGATAACCGATTTTTACTTAGAGAGATCAACGTCTTTGCGGACAGGACAGTAAAGATTGATGATGACCCGTATCGTGATGTGATCGAAGTGTGTCCAATCCCAACCGTTGAGGAATTGAATGCAAAGGTATGGGGAGAAGGCTTCTATGCGGCGGTTATTTCCAAAGAAGAATTTGACGAACTATGGAATACGAAAATATATCGCGGAAATTTGACTGCTGATTTCATTTCATAAATATTTCATGCAAAAACAGGGCGTAAAGCCCTGTTTTTTTATGCTGATTTATTTTTGGCATTGTCTTTTCTTCTGCCCTTTGAGCGTTTTTTGCCCGAATGTTTCTTTGAATGTTTTTTCGTGCTGATAGAAGCACCTTGAATCGTGTTATTTGTCTGTGATGTCTCCTCAGCGTGATTTAGATTTTTCAGTGCCGTAGAGAGCATTAATTTAATGCGGTTTAATTGATTGACCTCCGAAGCGCCCGGATCATAGTCGATCGCGACAATATTTGCTTCAGGGTGGCGTTTTCGCAGTTCTTTGATCACACCTTTGCCGACGACATGGTTTGGCAGGCAGCCAAAGGGCTGTGTGCACACGATATTCGGCGTATCGGTGTGAAGCAGCTCTAACATTTCGCCTGTGAGGAACCAGCCCTCGCCGGTCTGATTGCCTAGTGAGACGATCTCCTCTGCATTTTTAGCCGTCTCGAAGATATCCGCAGGAGGAATAAAGTGGCGGCTTGCGGCAAAAGCTTCACTCATCGGTTTTCTGAGCGACTGGATTGCCTTGATGCCAGCTTTGCAAAGCCTTGCGGCTTTCTTGCTGGTGCCGAGGTGCTCTGCTTTGTAGAGCTGATTGTAAAAGCAGTAGAACATAAAATCCATCAAGTCAGGTACGACAGCCTCTGCGCCTTCATGCTCGAGCAGTTCTACCAGGCGGTTATTGGCGGCAGGCGAGAATTTTACCAAAATCTCACCGACAATACCGACGCGCGGTTTCTTGAGATCAAGCACTGGGATAGCGTCAAACTCTGCAATCATCTCACGGCACATTTTTTTGTACGTGTGGAAGGACATATATCTACGGTCAAGGAAGTCACAGCATTTGCGAATCCATTTTTGGTGTACCTCCTCCACCGAGCCGGGAACTGCCTCATAAGGACGCATTCTGTAGACACACCGCATAAAGATATCCCCAAAGTTTATGGCGTATACAGCGCGCAGCAGCAGCATGGGCGTCAGTTTAAAGCCCGGGTTGCTCTCCAGTTTCGACAAATTGATCGAGATGACCGGAATATGCTGATAACCTGCCTTTTCCAGCGCACGGCGGATAAATCCGATATAGTTTGTCGCACGGCACCCGCCGCCGGTCTGTGACATCACGACTGCGAGATGATCCGTGTCGTACTTGCCGGAGAGGACAGCCTCCATAATCTGACCAACCACCAGCAAAGATGGATAGCACGCGTCGTTATTGACATATTTCAGTCCCATATCAATGCTGCCTTTGTTGTCGTTGTTCAGTATGACCAGATTATAGCCGCATCTTCGGAATGTCGGCTCGAGGAGGTCAAAGTGAATCGGCGACATCTGCGGGCAGAGAATCGTATAGTTTTTGCGCATCTCTTTTGTGAACAGCACTCTTTTCATGCTGCTTGGCTGGAGGGTGCGCTCTTGATGGCGCTCGTCGCGCACGCGGATGGCGGAGAGCAGGGAACGGATACGGATGCGCGCCGCACCGAGATTGTTCACTTCATCTATTTTCAGGCAGGTATAAATCTTGCCTGAATTGGTCAATATATCATTGACCTGATCGGTCGTCACAGCGTCCAGTCCGCAGCCAAACGAATTGAGCTGGATTAAGTCCAAATCATCGCGCGTCTTGACATAGCTTGCAGCGGCATAAAGCCTCGAATGGTACATCCATTGATCGGATACGATCAGCGGACGTTCCGGCTTTGCCAAGTGCGATACCGCATCTTCTGTAAGCACAGCGATGCCGTAGGAATTAATGAGCTCTGGAATGCCGTGGTTAATTTCCGGGTCAAGATGGTATGGACGACCTGCAAGCACGATACCGCGCGCATGATTTTTCTCAAGGTATGCGAGGACCTCCTCGCCCTTTTTGTACATGTCGCTGCGGACCGCATCCAGCTCTTTCCATGCTGCGTTGACCGCCTCCTTTAACTCTGCAGCCGGAAGATCGGGAAATTCCTTCTCGAGTGACTGCAAAATCAAGGCTGGTTTGCTAAAGGACATAAACGGATTCTTGAAAACGACCTCACCGCGTCCGATGGCTTCCACGTTGTTCTTGATATTCTCGGAGTAAGATGTTACAATCGGACAGTTGTAGTGGTTGTTTGCCTCATCAAACTCGTTCCGCTCATAAAACAGCGCAGGATAGAAGATAAAGTCCACATTCTGCTTGATGAGCCATTCCACGTGGCCATGTGCCAGCTTGGCGGGATAGCACTCGGATTCGCTTGGGATAGACTCGATGCCCATCTCGTAAATCTTTCTGTTTGACAGCGGTGAGAGCACTACCTGATATTTGAGCTTGGTAAAGAACGTAAACCAGAAAGGATAGTTCTCGTACATGTTCAGGACTCTTGGAATGCCGACGCGTCCGCGCACTGCCTCAACCTCCGGGAGCGGCACATAGGAGAACAGTCTTTCCAGCTTGTACGCAAACAGGTTTGGAATGTCGTTCTCTGTCTTGGCTTTACCGAGACCGCGCTCGCAGCGGTTGCCGGATATGTAGCTTCTGCCGTCCGAAAATTTGTTGACAGTCAGGCGGCAGGAGTTCGTACAGCCTTTGCATTTTACCAGTGAGGTCGTGAAAGCGAGTTCATTGATCTGGTCAATGCTTAACATGGTTGTCGTTTTTTCTGGTGCTGTCTGGTAGCGTTCTCTTGCGATCAGCGCCGCGCCGAAGGCACCCATAATCCCTGCGATATCGGGGCGGATCACCTCACAGCCCGCGATTTTTTCAAAACTGCGCAGTACGGCATCATTGTAGAACGTTCCGCCCTGCACGACAATATTTTTGCCAAGCTCGCTGGCGTCAGAGACTTTGATGACTTTGAACAGCGCATTTTTGATGACAGAGTATGCAAGACCGGCGGAGATGTCGGAAACTTCTGCCCCTTCCTTCTGCGCCTGCTTTACCTTTGAGTTCATAAATACTGTGCAGCGCGTGCCAAGATCAATCGGATGTTTGGCAAAGAGCGCAGCCTTCGCGAAATCCTGTACACTGTAATTCAAGGATTTTGCAAAAGTCTCGATAAAGGAGCCGCAGCCGGAGGAACAAGCCTCGTTGAGCTGTACAGAATCTACCGTCTGGTTTTTGATCTTGATACATTTCATGTCCTGACCGCCGATATCAATAATACAGTCTACATTGGGGTTGAAGAAGGCAGCGGCATAGTAGTGTGCCACAGTCTCAACCTCGCCCTCGTCAAGCATGAACGCCGCTTTGAACAGTGCCTCGCCGTATCCTGTCGAGCAGGAGTGAACGATGGCGGCATCATCGGGCAGCAGGCTGTAGATCTCCTGAATCGAAGCGATGGCAGTGTTCAAGGGACTGCCGTTGTTGCTGCTATAAAATGAATAGAGCAGTGTGCCGTCCTCTGAGACGACGGCAATCTTCGTGGTGGTCGAGCCGGCGTCGATGCCCAGAAAGCATTTGCCATGATAGTCACGAAGCTTTGCATTTTTGACATGATATGAGCCATGTCTGGACTGGAAGGCATCGTATTCTGCCTCGTCGGCAAACAGCGGGTCCATGCGCGCGACCTCAAACTCCATCTTGATATCGGAGGAGAGCTTATCCACCATCTCAGACATCGAGAACTGGACATCGCTCTTGGCATTGAGCGCTGAGCCAATCGCCGCGAAAAGATGCGAGTTTGCAGTGTCGATAATGTGTTCTTCATCAAGCTTTAAAGTACGGATAAATGCAGTTTTCAGCTCGGAGAGGAAATGCAGCGGTCCGCCCAAAAATGCCACATGGCCGCGGATTGGTTTGCCGCAGGCAAGTCCGCTGATGGTCTGGTTGACCACCGCCTGAAAAATCGAAGCCGACAAATCCTCCTTGGTAGCACCTTCGTTGATCAGCGGCTGGATATCTGTCTTGGCAAACACGCCGCAGCGCGCCGCGATCGTATAGAGAGATTGATAATTTTTGGCGTATTCGTTCAGGCCAGATGCATCGGTCTGTATCAAAGAGGCCATCTGGTCGATAAAAGAACCTGTACCGCCGGCACAGATCCCGTTCATGCGCTGCTCCACATTGCCGCCCTCGAAGTAGATGATCTTGGCATCTTCCCCGCCAAGCTCGATTGCGACATCGGTCTTGGGTGCAAGCTCTTGCAGGGAGGTGGACACAGCGATAACCTCCTGCACAAACGGGACGCCTAAGTGGTTCGCAAGCGTCAGTCCGCCGGAACCGGTTATCATCGGATGGAGAGTCAGGTTCCCAAGCTTTGCATATGCGTCCTGCAAAAGAGAGGAAAGCGTCTCGCGGATATTGGCGTAATGGCGTTTGTAGTCGGAGAAGAGCAGCTTGTGTCCTGCGTCTAAGATCGCAACCTTTACCGTGGTAGAGCCGATATCAATTCCGAGTGTATAGAACTCTTTATTTTTTTTATTCATGTAAATAACCATGCCTTTCTGTAGATCTATTTTATGGTTGAAATAAAATAGTTTCTATATTATATGAAAAATAAAAACAATATTTACTCGACGGGTTTAACATACATTTGCTATTATACGACAGTGTCTTTCAAAACGCAATAAACCACTTGATTAAAAGTTCGTGAAAACTTTATACTTTTTTGGAAAAATTTAACGAAATCTTTTAAAGAGAACTGTGAAATTGGTATATATGTATGAAGAAACTGGCGAAAATAATACTGTAAATCTAAAAAAAGTATTATTTTTCCATTGGTTAAATTTAGATTGGTTTACATTTTTTGTTGTCAATGATATACTGGATAGACAAGTGAATTATAAAGGTGAAAGGCAGGAAGGTAAAATATGAATTTTCTGAATAAAATGGAGCGGAAGTTTGGAAAATACGCAATACCCAATCTTTCTTTATATCTGATCATGGGATATATTTTGGGGTATGTGCTGTTGTTTGTCAGTCCGGCAGTGTTGGATTTTCTGACATTAAATCCCTATCTGATACTGCATGGTCAGATTTGGCGGCTTGTCACATGGATTATCATACCGCCGTCAAGGCTGGATTTATTTACGATCGTGATGCTGATGTTTTACTATTCAGTGGGGACGAGTCTTGAGCGGACATGGGGGACGTTTTACTATAATGTATATCTCCTGATGGGAATGCTCTTTACAATTATCGGAAGCTTTTTGGTCATGGGCATCAGTTATGTGCCGGGGGGATATTCTTATGATGTGCGGACGATTCAGTATGGGACAGAGAATTATTTTAGGATGGTGTCAGGCAGCTTTAGCACTTATTTTGTGAATATGTCAATCTTTTTGGGGTTTGCAGCGACATTTCCAGATGTACAGGTTCTGCTGATGTTTATTATCCCAATCAAGGTAAAATGGATGGGGATTGCCTATGCAATTCTGTTGGGCGTGCAGTTTTTACAGAGTGATATTGTCGGCATGATTGTGATTGGTGCGTCTTTGTTGAATTTTGTCCTGTTTTTCATGATGACGCGCAGCAGCCGGATTGGAATGCGGTTCTCGCCGCATCAGGTGAAGAGACGGCATGATTACAATAGAGAAATCAAGCGGGCAAAGCCGATGAGTGTCGCAAAGCACAAGTGCGCTATCTGCGGCAAGAACAGCGAGGACAATCCAGAGGCAGAGTTTCGGTTCTGCTCAAAATGTAATGGAAATTATGAGTATTGCCAAGATCATCTTTTCACACATACACATGTTCAATGAGAAAGGGGAAGCAGGCAGGTATGGAGTTCAATCATGCAAATTTTGCGCAGGTGCTTGAGGAGTTAAAGGATACTGCGAGATTACAGGGCAACATGCTGACAAGCGGGCAGCTTGATGAGGCCTTTGCGCAGTGGCAGCTCGGAGAAGAACAACTGGAGCTGGTACAGGATTATTTTCGCAGTCATCATATTGGCATTGATGAGCCGAAGGATACGGCAGAACATCTCTCCGGGGACGATGTCAATTTTCTCGAAATGTATTTGAAGGAGCTGGAGGCGCTGCCACCTGTATCGGACGGAGAAAAGCGTGCTGTGATGATGTCTGCGCTGGCAGGAGACGGCGGTGCGCAGTCAAAGCTTGTGGAGATTTATCTGCCGCAGGTGGTGGAAATTTCCAAGCTCTACGCAGGACAGGGGGCGCTTGTGGAGGACCTCATCGGAGAGGGCAATGTCGCGGCAGCTTCGGCGGTGACGATGCTGGACTGTGTGGAAGGGCTTGACGAGGTGGAGGGCTTTATCGTCAGAATGATTATGAATGCGATGGAGGACCTCATCAGCGAGGATTCTGAGAACCGGCAGTTTGACGAGAATGTGCTTGGCAGGGTCAATGATGTAAACGACAAGGCGCATGAACTCTATGACAGTCTCCTTCGGAAAGTGACCGTGCAGGAGGTCGCACAGGAGCTTGGCATCTCGGAGGAGGAAGTGCGGGAGGCGGCGGAGTTTGCCGCAAACCGTATTGAGTATATGGCGCTTTAGGGAGACGGCATGGAAATACAGAATAATGATGATTTTAAATATGTGCTTCAGGATACAAATACTATCTATTTTGGCAGGGAGCTGACCTATGCGGAGATGATGGACAGGGAAGATGTGCCGTTTAAGTTCAAGGCGGTGCTCAGTGCCCATATTGCACGCGATACAGATTTAGACAAAAAAATGGCAGAGCATCTTATGACAATCTCGGACAGCGCGTTTTCCTACCGCATTTATGAACAGTTGAAATTGACAGTGCGGATTTGTTATAAAGTGCAGAAAAAGGGATTTGGTGGCAAAATCAAAGAGAAATGGCAGCACAAGTCCTGCCCACTCCACCAGTTTTGCAAGGAATACCGCGCGCTGGCAGCACAAGAGGACGTGATGATCGAAGATTTTTCGATTTCAAAACTTGCACTGATGGTACTTAGTATTTGAATTGAAATAAAAAATTAATATAGAAAAAGGAAGGATTTCTTAGATGAAAAAAATTGAAGATTTGACAGCTTATGAGGTAATTGAGAAAAGGCAGATCGACGACATCGGTGCGATGAGCTGGCTTTTGCAGCACAAAAAGACGGGAGCAAGGGTTGCGCTGTTAAGCAACGATGATGAGAACAAAGTATTTTATATTGGTTTCCGCACACCGCCCACAGATTCGACGGGCGTGCCGCATATTGTAGAGCATACCGTGTTGTGCGGCTCGAAGGATTTTCCAGTCAAGGACCCGTTTGTAGAGCTTGTGAAGGGGTCTCTCAACACCTTTCTCAACGCCATGACATACAGCGACAAGACTGTCTACCCGGTTGCAAGCTGCAATGACAAGGATTTCCAGAATCTGATGCATGTGTATCTCGATGCAGTGTTTTATCCCAATATCTATCATGAAAAGAAGATTTTCCAGCAGGAGGGCTGGCATTATGAGATGGAGGACGCAGACAGCCCCCTCACCTTAAACGGTGTTGTCTACAATGAGATGAAAGGGGCGTTCTCATCGCCGGACGAGGTGCACGACAGAGAAGTTGTCAATTCGCTGTACCCTGATACGCCTTACGGGGTGGAGTCTGGCGGAGACCCCAAGGTGATTCCGACGCTTTCCTATGAGCAGTTCCTTGATTTTCACAGAAGATATTACCATCCGTCAAACAGCTATCTCTATCTGTACGGCAATATGGATATGGCGGAGAAGCTGGAATGGATAGATGCGCATTATCTGAGCCAGTTTGACAAACTAGAGATTGATTCCGCGTTAAGGACGCAGGCGGCGTTTGAGAAGCCGGTGGAGACTTCCAAAGAATATCCAATTATGGAGGGAGAGTCTTTAGAGGATAATACGTACCTTTCGTACAATACAGTTGTGGGGACAAGCCTCGACAAAGAACTGTATTATGCGATGGAGATTCTGGAGTATGCGCTGTGCTCTGCCTCAGCCGCGCCGCTCAAACTGGCATTGATTCACAAAAATATAGGTACAGAGGTATATTCTGTGTACAATAACGGGATTTACCAGCCGTATTTTTCGATTGTGGCTAAGAATGCGAACGCTTCACAAAAAGAAGAATTTGTCCAGACCATTGAGGAGGAGCTTGCCCGCATTGTAAAAGAGGGAATTGACAAGAAATCCCTGCTGGCAGGCTTGAATTACTATGAGTTCCGGTACAGGGAGGCGGATTTTGGCTCCTATCCCAAGGGGCTGATGTACGGTTTGCAGATGCTTGATTCGTGGCTGTATGATGACCGTATGCCGTTTGACATGATCGAGGCAATTGAGATTTTCAAGGACTTAAAAGAAAAAATAAACACCGATTACTATGAAAAACTAATCGAAAAGTATCTGATCAAGAACCAGCACAAGTCAATTCTGGTGGTGGCGCCCAAAGAGGGGCTTACTGCAAAGGACGAGAAAGAGCTTGCAGACAGCCTTGCGGCGTATAAGGCGGGACTGTCAGAGGAGGCGCTTGCACAGATTGTAGCGGACACGAAGGCGCTGCGCGCTTATCAGGAAGAGGAGGATACGCCGGAAAAACTTGCCCTGATACCGATGTTAAAGCGCGAGGACATGAAAAAAGAGGCGGAGGATTTCGTCAATGAAGTGCGAAGCATCGGTGATACAAAAGTACTGTTCCATGATATCCAGACAAACGGAATTGGTTATATCAAGTTTATCTTTGATGCCGCCAACATTCCAAAAGAGCTTTTTTCATATATCGGAATCCTCAAAAATGTATTAGGATACATTGATACGGACAAATACAGCTATGGAGAGCTCTGCAATGAGATTAATATTCATACAGGGGACATTGTAAGCAGTGTCAACACGTATGTGAATGCAAAGAAATTAGAGGAATACAAACTTACTTTCGAAATCAAGACAAAGGCAATGTATGATGAGCTGCCTGCGGCATTTGAGCTGATGACAGAGATTATGACCGCCTCGAAATTTGAGGACGAGGGCAGGATTCTCGAGATTCTCGAGGAGTTAAAATCAATCATGCAGGGCAATATGCTCTCTTCGGGGCATTCCTTTGCGGCAGTGCGGGCGATGTCGTACTTTAGTGAGACGGCGGCAGCGTCAGAGCTTGTGAACGGCCTGCCCTGCTACCGTATGCTCGAGAAGCTCACCGAGGATTTTGACGCCAGCAAGAGTGCGCTGGTTGCAAAGCTGCAAGAGCTGGCAAAATGTATCTTCCGTCCAGAAAATCTGATGGTTGATATGACTGCCACTGAGGACGGCTTTGAGCGCATCAAAGAGCTGGTGCCGCCGATGAAGGCAAAACTATTTACAGCGCCTGTGAAAAAAGAGCATTTTGAGATCGCCACGGTGAAGAAAAATGAAGCTTTCTCGACCTCAGCGCAGATTCAGTATGTGTGCAAGGCAGGAAACTTTATGCATAATACAGACTATGTGTACACAGGTGCGCTCAGGGTGTTAAAAGTGATGCTGCGCTACGATTATCTCTGGATTAATGTGCGTGTGAAGGGCGGCGCATACGGCATCATGTGCAACTTTGGCAGGACTGGCGACAGCTATCTTGTGTCGTACAGAGACCCCAAACTCAAAAAAACAGTTGACATTTTTGAGAAAACAGGCGATTATTTAAGAGAATTTCATGCCGACGAGCGCACGATGACAAAATATATTATCGGCGCTGTCAGTGACATGGACGTGCCGATGACACCAGTTGTCAAGGGCAGCCGCTCCTTAGCCGCATATCTGACCAACCTTGACTTTGCACAGGTGCAGCGCGAGCGCGATGAGGTCCTCTCATGCAGTCAAGAGGATATCCGAAGGCTGGCTAGTTATCTCGATGCTGTCATGGCAGAGGAGGTTGTCTGCGTGGTGGGCAACGGGCAGATGATCGAGGAAAATAAGGAATTGTTTATGAAGGTGGAAAATCTGTTTCACTGAATTTGATTTCTTGAAAAATGCGGAATTATTGAATAAAAAGAATGAGAAGAATAAAATAATTTAGATAAAAAGATAGGAATAAACAGAATGAAGGAAACGCATAAGTCAGGCTTTGCCGCATTGATCGGCAGACCCAATGTGGGAAAATCAACATTGATGAACTGCCTGATCGGGCAGAAGATCGCGATTACGTCCAAGAAACCACAGACAACGAGAAATCGCATACAGACCGTGTACACCTCTGAGGAAGGACAGATTGTCTTTGTGGACACACCGGGAATCCATAAGGCGAAGAACAAGCTCGGAGATTATATGGTAAATGTGGCAGAACACAGTCTGCGGGAGGTGGATGTGATCTTGTGGCTCGTTGAGCCGACAGAATATATCGGCGCAGGCGAGCAGCATATTATCGAGCAGCTCAAGAAGATAAAAACACCTGTTATTTTAGTGATTAATAAAATAGACACCGTCAAAAAAGAACAGCTTCTCGGCTATATAGATCTCTATAGAAAGCAGCTTGATTTTGCGGAGATTGTTCCGGTATCGGCGTTAAAAAAAGATAATACCGGGGTGCTGCTCGCGCAGATTATGAAATATCTGCCGTATGGACCGGCATTTTATGACGAGGATACGATCACAGACCAGCCGACAAGGCAGATTGTGGCAGAGCTAATCCGGGAGAAGGTGCTTCGCAGCATTGATGAGGAGATTCCGCATGGCGTGGCAGTGACGATCGAGTCCATGAAATATGGCAAAAAGCTTGTTGACATCAATGCGACGATTATCTGTGAGCGGGATTCGCACAAGGGAATAATCATCGGAAAAGGCGGCCAGATGCTCAAGAAGATAGGGTCAATGGCACGTGCTGAGATTGAGGATTTATTAGAGCAGCATGTGAACCTTCAATTGTGGGTAAAGGTGAAGAAGGACTGGCGTGACAGTGATTTTCTGATCAAGAATTTCGGGTATGATCCCAAAGAAAATGAAGTGTGAAAATGAATAAAATCGTCCCATAAGCACACTCTATGAATGTGGACGCTGTGCACAATACAGAAAGGACAGGGACGAGCAATGTACGAGGATGGATGGAGCCGGTTTATGCAGACAGGACAGGTACACGATTATCTGGCTTACAAAAGGCATCCTGAGATGGAAGAAGCCAACAGTAAGGCAGGAGAGACACATGAGTACAGGGATGCAGGATTTTGTAATACTGACAGGGATTATTATCAAAGCGGAACCGATTGGAGAATACGATAGAAGAGTAGTTCTCCTCACAAAAGAGAGAGGGAAAATTTCAGCCTTTGCCCGGGCTTCTAGGAAGCCCGGCAACAGGCTGATGGCACCGACCAACCCTTTTTCTTTTGGGCAGTTCAAGCTCTTTGCAGGCAGAAACGCCTACACGATGTCGGACGCGGATATCTCAAATTATTTTGAGGAGCTGCGGCAGGATTTTGCAGGCGCCTACTATGGCATGTACTTTCTGGAAATCTGTGATTACTACACAAGAGAGAACAATGATGAGACTGAAATGCTCAAACTTCTGTACCAGTCACTGCGCGCGCTGGCAGCGCCCAATTTTGACAACAAACTGGTGCGGTATGTATTTGAGTTAAAGTCCATCATGCTCAGCGGCGAGTTTCCCGGACTGGGAGCAGAAAATACGCTGATGGAGTCAACGGCATTCACAATTGATTACATAATGAGAACGCCTGTCGAGAAGCTTTATTCATTTCATGTAAAGACGGAAGTATTGCAGGAATTAGGACTTTACAGCAGGAGAATGTGCAAAAGAGTGATGGACAAAAATTTTAAAAGTCTTGAAATACTTGAAAATATAGAGTAAGTTGTTTATAATATAACGCAGTACGCACAACGATTGAAATGAATATAGGGTGGAGATGGTTATGAGGACAGGAAAAACAATAATTCTAATGATGTGTATCTGTATGCTGGGACTCACTGCATGTGGGGAAAAAACGCAGGAGGTCAAAGATGAGCTGGTGGCATCGGCGGCAAAATCCTCCATTTCCGTCAATAAGGATGGGAGTATTTCGAGTACGATTGTAGAGGATTTTGTGGAGAGCTATTATGACGTGGAGGGATTAAAGACGATGATTGAGACCTCCATCAATGCATACAAGGCGGAGAACACCGACGCCCAGATCAAATTAAAAAGCTGTAAGGCAAAGGACGGTGTCGCGAATGTCGAGATTGAATTTGGCAACTATCAGGCGTATGCAGGATTTAATCAGGAGGATTTTTTCGTCGGGACAGTCAAAGATGCCAACATGGCAGGGTATGACTTGGAAGTGACGCTGAATGCCGTGTCAGAGTCTGCTGGAAATGGAACGATTTCCAAACCAGAGCTTCTGGGAATGGGGGACAGTCATGTCGTCATCGTAAAAAACACAGAGGAGCAGGAATCAGAGATGCTGCGGGTCAACTGCTTTGGTGAAATCCTGTATGTGGGAGAGGGTGTCACCGCTGTCGGGAAAAAGAGTGTGAATGTATCCTATTCGGAAGGCAGCAAAATGATTGTATTTAAATAACATAATTAAAATGAGGTTAGGAGAACGTGGTATGGAAAAGACATTGGACAAAATTGTAGCGCTATCAAAAAGCAGAGGATTTGTATATCCGGGTTCGGAGATTTACGGCGGACTTGCAAACACATGGGATTATGGCAATCTTGGCGTCGAGCTGAAGAATAACGTAAAACGCGCATGGTGGCAGAAGTTTATCATGGAGAATCCATACAATGTAGGTGTGGACTGCGCGATCTTAATGAATCCGCAGACATGGGTGGCATCTGGGCATCTGGGCGGATTTTCAGACCCTCTGATGGACTGCAAGGAGTGTCATGAGCGCTTCCGTGCAGACAAGCTCATTGAAGATTATGCAGGGGAGAACGGTATCGCGCTGGACAAGCCGATCGACGCCTTCTCACAGGACGAGATGAAGCAGTTTATCGAGGAGAAAAATATCCCGTGTCCAACCTGCGGCAAACACAACTTTACGGACATCAGACAGTTTAATTTAATGTTCAAGACGTTTCAGGGTGTGACAGAAGATGCAAAGAATACGGTCTATTTAAGACCGGAGACCGCACAGGGCATCTTTGTAAACTTTAAGAATGTACAGAGAACCTCCAGAAAGAAGCTTCCGTTTGGTATTGGCCAGATTGGTAAATCTTTCCGCAATGAGATCACACCGGGTAATTTCACTTTCCGTACTAGAGAGTTTGAACAGATGGAACTGGAGTTCTTCTGTGAGCCGGGTACAGACCTCGAGTGGTTCCAGTACTGGAGAGGCTTCTGCCGTGACTGGCTGATCAGTCTTGGTATCAAGGAGGAAGAAATGCGTCTGCGCGACCATGCGCCGGAGGAGCTTTGCTTTTACTCAAAAGGAACGACGGATATCGAATTTTTGTTCCCTTCAATTGGCTGGGGCGAGCTCTGGGGAATTGCGGACAGGACAGACTATGACCTCACACAGCACCAGAATACATCAGGTCAGGATATGTCGTACTTTGATGATGAGAAGAAGGAAAAATACATACCATATGTGATTGAACCATCGCTCGGCGCGGACCGCGTGGTGCTTGCGTTCCTCTGTGCCGCCTATGACGAGGAGGAAATCGGCGAGGGTGATGTGAGAACTGTACTGCACTTCCATCCTGCAATTGCACCTGTCAAGATTGGCGTGCTGCCGCTCAGCAAGAAGCTGAATGAGGGCGCCGAAAAGATTTATGCACAACTGGCGAAAAAGTATAACTGCGAGTTTGATGACAGAGGAAACATCGGCAAGAGATACCGCCGTCAGGACGAGATTGGCACACCGTTCTGCGTGACATATGACTTTGAGTCTGAGCAGGACAATGCAGTCACGGTGCGTTTCCGTGATTCTATGGAGCAGGTGCGCATCAAGATTGATGAGCTGGATGCATATTTTGCAGACAAATTTGATTTTTAATGCACAGACTGAGGATATAGATTTGGGAGGAATGATTGTGAAAAACTATGGAGTAAACGAGCTTCGAAGAATGTTTCTTGAATTTTTCGAGAGCAAAGAGCATTTATCAATGAAAAGCTTTTCGCTGGTGCCGCACAATGACAACAGCCTGCTGATTATCAACTCAGGCATGGCGCCTTTAAAACCATATTTTACTGGACAGGAGATCCCGCCAAGACGCCGTGTGACGACATGCCAGAAATGTGTCCGCACAGGTGATATCGAGAATGTGGGAAAGACAGCGCGGCATTTGACTTTTTTCGAGATGCTCGGCAATTTTTCATTTGGTGATTACTTTAAACGTGAGGCGCTCAACTGGAGCTGGGAGTTTCTGACCAAAGTAGTAGGATTAGACCCAGAGCGGCTTTATCCATCTATCTACTGTGAGGACGAGGAGGCTTATCAAATATGGGTCAATGAGATTGGCGTGCCTGCGGAGAAGATTACACGGTTTTACCGTGACCCGGAAACCGGAGAGTGCGATAATTTCTGGGAGCACGGCGCTGGCCCCTGCGGCCCCTGCTCTGAGATTTATTACGACAGGGGCGCCAAGTATGGCTGCGGCAAGCCTGACTGCAAGGTAGGCTGCGACTGTGACCGTTTTATAGAAGTTTGGAACAATGTCTTTACACAGTTTGACGGTGACGGCAAGGGGCACTATGAGGAGCTTGCGCAGAAAAATATTGATACCGGCATGGGCTTAGAGCGGCTTGCTGTTGTTGTGCAGGACGTCGATACAGTCTTTGACATCAATACAATGAAAGCGATTCGGGACAGGGTGTGTGAGCTTGCCGGCGTAACCTATCAGGAGGACGAGAAGAAGGACGTATCCATTCGCTTAATCACAGACCATATCCGCTCGGCGACGTTTATGATTTCAGACGGCATTATGCCGACCAATGAAGGGCGTGGATACGTGCTGAGGCGCATTATCCGCCGCGCCGCGCGCCATGGAAGGATGCTTGGCATTGAGGGGACATTTATGGCTGACTTTGCAAAAACTGTCATTGATGAGTGCAAGGACGGCTATCCTGAATTGGAGGAGAAGAAGGACTTTATTTTTAAGGTGCTGACACAGGAGGAAGAAAAGTTTAGCAAGACCATCGACCAAGGACTCGCGATCCTCTCGGATATGGAGGAGCAAATGCAGCAGGCAGGAGAGAAGGTGCTGTCAGGAGAGAATGTATTTAAACTGTATGATACGTATGGATTCCCTGTGGATCTCACCTGTGAAATTCTGGAGGAAAAAGGATTTTCTATTGACAGAGAGGGATTTGACACAGCGATGGCGGCACAGCGGGAAAAGGCAAGAAGCGCCCGCAAAGAGACAAATTATATGGGGGCAGATGCAACGGTATATGAGTCCATTGACCCCGCAGTCACGACGACATTTGTCGGCTATGATACATTAGAGACGGCATCGAAGGTTTCCGTGCTCACGACGGAGAGCGAGCTTGTCGAGGCGCTTTCGGACGGCGAGATCGGCACGGTTATTGTCGATGAGACACCGTTCTATGCGACGATGGGCGGCCAGCAGGGAGACTGCGGCGTGATCACGACTGCCTCCGGTGAGTTTGTGGTGGAGGATACCATCAAGCTGCTCGGCGGGAAAGTCGGACATATCGGGAAGATGGCACGCGGTATGATCAAGGTGGGCGACGAAGTGATGCTCCGCGTAGATCAGTCACGCCGCACCAAAATCTGCAAGAACCATTCAGCGACACACTTGTTGCAGAAGGCACTCCGCGAAGTGCTCGGCACACATGTACAGCAGAAAGGTTCGTATCAAGATGGCGAGCGCACGCGTTTTGACTTCAGCCACTTTGAGGCGATGACGGCTGACGAGCTGGCAGCAGTCGAACAGATGGTCAATGAGAAGATTGCCGAAAACATCGCTGTGGAGACACAGGTCATGACGATGGACGAGGCGAAAAAGACAGGTGCGATGGCGCTGTTTGACGAGAAGTACGGCGAGACAGTGCGCGTCGTGTCTATGGGTGATTTTTCGAAGGAGTTCTGCGGTGGTACACATGTGAAGCGTACCGCAGATATCACTACCTTTAAGATTGTGTCCGAGAGTGGTATCGCAGCGGGTGTGCGCAGAATCGAGGCGCTCACGGGCGACAATGTATTTGCGTACTACCAGCAGATTGAGGACGAGCTTGCACAGGCGGCGAAGGCGGCTAAGACAACACCTGCAAATCTGATCGAAAAGATTGAGCATATGATGGCGGAGATCAAGGCACTCCAGAGTGAGAATGAAGCCCTGAAGAGTAAGGCAGCCAAGGAGGCTCTCGGGGATGTCATGAATCAGGTGACGGAGGTGAAGGGCATCAAGCTCTTGGCAGCCAGTGTCGAGGGCGTTGATATGAATGGTCTGAGAGATCTGGGAGACCAGCTAAAGGCAAAGCTCGGGGAAGGTGTTGTCGTGCTTGCGTCCAGCATGGAGGGCAAGGTAAATCTCGTGGCGATGGCGACAGACGAAGCGATGGCCAAAGGCGCTCATGCGGGCAATCTGATCAAAGGCATCGCAGGTCTTGTCGGCGGCGGCGGCGGCGGACGTTCCAATATGGCACAGGCAGGCGGCAAGAATCCAGAGGGTATCAATCAGGCGATTGAACAGACCAAGACAGTACTGGAAGGACAGCTTCGCTAGATCTGAAATAAAAATAAAATAAATTAGAAAAATATTGAAAAAACTATTGACGTATGCTTAATATGTGCTATAATTTTAAGTGTGCAATTAAGTATACCCGAACAGTCTGGCACACAATAATAGAGGCTGGAGGGAGGTTAGGTGTGATAGCATGTCAAATGTAATCGTTAAAGAAAACGAGACTTTGGATAGCGCTTTACGCAGATTTAAAAGAAGTTGCGCTAAAGCCGGAATTCAGCAGGAAATCCGTAAAAGAGAGCATTATGAAAAGCCAAGCGTAAAACGTAAGAAAAAGTCTGAAGCAGCTAGAAAGCGTAAATATAATTAATGTGAATTAATTGAATCAAAGTCCTTGGCTGTTTATGCCAAGGATTTTTGCGTATGAACTGGAAAAAAATAACAGGCATGAAGAGGCGCTGACTGCATAGATTATTTTTGAAAGGTTCGGAGTGAGGAGTGAAATTATTGGATAGGATATCTATGTGGATGAGCAGATATCAGTTTGCGGGATATGATCTCTACCACCTTGTTGCCGGATTCTTTTTATTTAGTATCATCGGCTGGATGGTTGAGTCGGTATATATGTCACTGTGCAATCGGAAATTGACCAACAGAGGTTTTATGTCGGGACCGTTTTGCCCGATTTATGGCGTGGGCGCAACGCTGGGGTACATACTGCTGCATCCCTTTGCAGATAATATATTGGCGTTGTACATAGTCGGGGCACTGCTTGCGACGGCATTCGAGTATTTGGTGGCAAGGCTCATGATGAAATTATTTGGTGAAGTGTGGTGGGATTACAATGACAAGTTTTGCAACTATAAAGGTGTAATCTGTCTGGAAAGCACATTGGCGTGGGGGCTGTATGCGGTCGTCATCATCACATTTTTGTTTGAGAAGGTCATTAGTTTTATAGACCAGTATCCTAAGGCGTGGGGACTCAAAACCATCGCGCTGATCTTTGCGATGGTCATTATTGATTTTGGATATCATTTTGCGATGTCTGTCAAGATCAAAGAGGAAACCAGAGAAGGTCTGTGCGAGAAGCGGAACGAGATCGTTAATTTTTGTCACCGGCTGATCGGCAGGTAACAAGCTGTATCATCATTTTGAATCATCATTAAGAAGGAATATCGCAAGCCGGTATTCCTTTTATGCACACAGGCATTCGAGCAGGAAAAGATAAAGCGCGTCACGCGATTCAGAGTCATATAATATCAAAAACCCGCATAAAGTTCCTATAAGTAAAGTATGAGGTCTGCTTTATGAAATGGGTTAGGAAACGAATATATAGAATGCTTGCGGCAGTGATGGCGGTTGTTGTTTTGGCACAAAGTACGGCGTTTGCCGAGGAGGGGGCAGCACAGGGAAACACGGTCAACACGACGGCGGTGACGCTGGCATCTCCTTCTGCGATTTTGATGGAGGCGTCTACAGGGACAGTGCTGTTTGAAAAAAATCCAGACGAGATGCGAAGCCCTGCGAGCATTACCAAGATTATGACGCTGCTTCTTACCTTTGAGGCACTAGAGAAGGGCAGAATCAAGCTGGAAGATGAGGTCACGACCAGCGCTTATGCCAAATCTATGGGCGGGTCACAAGTTTTTCTGGAGGAGGGCGAGATTCAGACCGTGGATACGCTGATCAAGTGTATCACCGTGGCAAGCGGCAATGATGCTTCGGTGGCAATGGCGGAGTATGTCGCGGGGAGTGAGGCGGAATTTGTCAATATGATGAATGAGAAGGCAGCTTCGCTTGGCATGAACAACACGCACTTTCTCGACTGCTGCGGATTGAGCTCTGACAGCGCACACCACACCACAGCAAGAGATGTGGCAATCATGTCAAGAGAGCTGATCACAAGATATCCCCAAATCTATAATTATACAAAAATCTGGATGGAGGATATCACGCACGTGACCAGACAGGGCAGCAAGCCCTTTACCCTGTCAAGCACAAATAAGCTGCTGAAACAGTACCAGTGGACGACAGGGCTGAAAACAGGCTCAACCAATGCGGCAAAATACTGCTTTAGTGCCACGGCGAGCAAGGACGGCATTGATTTGATTGCCGTGATTATGGGGGCGCCTGATTTTAAAATACGGTTTTCAGAGGCGAAGAGCCTGCTTGAGTATGGTTTTGCGCTGACAAGGCTGTATGTCGATGAAAACAAAGAGCCGCTGGGCGATATTCTGGTGACAGGCGGCAAGGCGGACCAGCTTGGGGTGGAACCAAAAGGAATTTTCCGCTATCTGGATACTACAGGGGCAGATTTTAGCCAAATACAAAAAAAATATCTGTATGTTGACAACGTGACAGCGCCCGTCGAGAAGGGTGCAGAGGTTGGATATATCAGTTACAGTCTGGGAGGCACAGAGCTTGGCAGGACGCCAATCGTTGCCTCGGAGGCGGTGGAGAAGGCATATTTTATTGATTATCTGAAAAAGATATTGATAAAGTATTTAATATAGGTTTGTGGATAGGAGAATAAGAATGGTACTTCTTATCATGGTTATGCTGGCTGTGGCACTGTTGGCAGTAGGCATTATAGACGGAAACCGGTTTGTGACAGTGCGGAAGGAATTTGCGCTGTCAGGCTTGTCAAAGGAGTGCAGGTTTGTGCTGCTCTCAGATTTGCACAATAAAGTGTATGGCACGAAAAATGATAAGGTGATAGAAGCCATTCGCAGAATCAACCCTGATTTTATTGTGCTGGCAGGAGATCTTGTCACATCGCAGCTCAGAGAGGATATGACACCGGGAATCGAGCTGCTCAGGGCGCTTCGTCAGGACTACAGGATTTATTACGGGCTGGGCAATCACGAGTCCAAGATGCGGCAGAAGCCCGACCAGTTTGGCGATAAATATGACAGGCTGATTCGCGCAGTCTCAGGAAAGAACGTCTCGGTTTTAAAAAATGAGGCGGCGTTCTTACCAGAGTATAATCTCAAGATAACAGGACTTGATTTGGATTTGGATTATTTTGCGCATTTCAAAATCCAGAAAATGAAACCGGGCTATTTGCAGGAGACACTGCCTGAATGTGAAAAAGAGAAATGTAATATTTTGATTGCGCACAATCCCGATTATTTTGAGGAATATGCGCAGTGGGGGGCGGATTTGGTGCTTTCAGGGCACGTGCACGGCGGGATTATGCGCCTGCCGCTTCTGGGCGGTGTCATAGCGCCGTCCTACAAGATTTTTCCTAAGTATGACGGGGGTGTCTTTCGGACGGGCAGCGCTGCAATGCTGCTAGGCAGAGGAATGGGCTCCCACACGATTCCGCTGCGGTTTTTTAATCCGGCAGAATTGTATGATGTGCAGCTAAAAATCAAAAAATAACTTGAACTTTCCCTCAAATCTATGTAAAATAAAAAAGATATCGTTACATGGATTTGGGGGTTTTTATATGGGTTTGTCCGTGACACTCGAAGTATTTGAGGGGCCGTTGGATTTGCTGCTCTATCTCATAGAAAAGAATAAGATTGACATTTATGACATTCCGATTGTTGTCATCACTGAACAGTATCTTGATTATATCAGGAAAATGCAGACAGAGGACATGAATGTCATGAGCGAATTTCTGGTGATGGCAGCGACGCTGCTCGACATCAAGTGCAGAATGCTTCTTCCCAAAGAAGTCAATGAAGAAGGCGAGGAGGAGGACCCCAGAGCAGAGCTTGTGCAGAAGCTGCTTGAATACAAAATGTACAAGTATATGGCTTACGAGCTGAGGGACAAGCAGGTGGACGCGGCAAAGAGCTGGTATAAAAAGCCGATGCTGCCAAAGGAGGTCACAGAGTACCAGTATCCTATAGATTATGATGAGCTGCTGGGAGGTTTAAGCCTCACCAAGCTTCATGAGATATTTAAGGCAGTAATGCGGCGGCAGGAGGAGAAGGTTGACCCGATTCGAAGCCGCTTTGGCAAGATTGAAAAAGATGAGATCAATCTGGAGGAGAAGCAGGTTTACATAGAGGAGTATGTGCGGAATCACAAGCGGTTCAGCTTTCGGAGCCTTTTGGAAAAACAGGGCAGTAAGATGGAGGTCATCGTGACCTTTATGGCGGTACTTGAGATGATGAAGCAGGGGATTATTTCCATAGAACAAGAGGATACATTTGCAGATATTGTCATCACATCGAGCTATGCTGCATAACAGATTTTATGGTAGGTGTAATGAAATATGAATGAAGAGAAGATAATGGCAGTGATTGAGGCAGTCCTTTTTGCGATGGGGGACTCTGTGGAGCTGTCCAAGCTGCATCATGTGCTGGAAATACCAGAAGAAGAGATACGCGCTATGATTCAACTGATGAATGAGACATACAAAAGACAGGACCGCGGCATCTACATCATGGAGTTGGAGAACGCAGTTCAACTGTGCACGAAGCCAGAACTGTATGAGTATCTGATCAGGGTGGCAAAAGCACCTAGAAAATATGTTCTATCAGATACCTTGCTGGAAACCTTATCTATTATAGCGTACAAGCAGCCAGTGACAAAACTTGAGGTTGAGAAAATACGTGGCGTGAGCAGCGACCATGCGGTGAACAAATTGTTAGAGTTTCATCTGGTTCAAGAGCTGGGACGGCTTGACGCGCCCGGGCGTCCGCTGCTGTTTGGCACGACAGAGGAGTTTCTTAGAACCTTTGGCGTGAAATCACTAGGAGATCTGCCAGTCTTGAACCAAGATCAGGTGGAGGACTTTAGAAAGCAGGCAGAGGAGGAAGCGGGAGTGAAGGTGGAGGTTTGACAGTGTTAAAAGATAGGGAGAAGAATGAAGCTTGGTGTAATGCGCTGAGAGAACAGGGCGTCAATGTGGACAAGGCGCTTGAGCGCATGAAAGGCAATGCGGCGGCATATCGCGATTTTCTGATTGAGTTTTTGACCGACCCGGATTTTGCGTCTCTGGAGGAGGCAGTCAAGGCAGAGAATGTACGGGCAGCTTTTGACTACGCACACGGCTTAAAGGGCATGGCGGCAAACTTGGGGCTTGATGCGGTCTGCCATAAAATCAATGTGCTGGTAGAAATCCTGCGGGCAGAGCAGACTGAGGGGGCAGCGGAGGCTTTGGGAGAAGTGATGGCGGCGTGCGGCGATCTAACGCGGCTGCTGTATCCGTAATTCCGGCAAAGATAAAAGGGAAGTCATGAAAAACAGGGATAATTTACAGTGGTCGGAACATATATTTTTATGGAACCTTTTTAAAAGGAATTAAAGTATATGAGAAGAGAACCGAGACATAAAAGGGTTATCCTTACAGCGATTCTTTTGACAATTGCAATCGTATTCCAGCAGCCGGTTTATGTGACAGCAGAGGAGGCATCACTCAGGCTCTATGCCAAGGCAGCCGTCTTGATGGACGCAGATTCCGGGCGGGTGCTGTATGAGCGCTGCGGTGATGAGCAGCTTGCCATGGCGAGTACTACCAAGATTATGACGCTCATTGTCACGCTTGAGAATGCAAAGCTTGAGGATACAGTGACTGTGACTTCTTATGCTGCTTCCATGCCGCCAGTGCATCTGGGCATCAGAAATGGCGAGCAGTACCGATTGAGAGATCTGACGCTCTCCCTGATGCTGGAATCCCACAATGACTCTGCGGTGGCGATTGCGGAGCATGTGGGCGGCAGCGTAGAGCAGTTTGCTGCGCTCATGAACCAAAAGGCGCAGGAGATTGGCTGCAAAAATACATATTATATCACGCCAAACGGCCTCGATGCCGTACAGGGCGACAAATTTCATTCAACGACGGCGCGCGAGCTGGCGCTGGTCATGTCTTATTGTATTACAAAATCACCACAGAAGGATATGTTTCTGGAAATCACAAGAACTTCAAACCATACATTTACAGATTTGTCAGGAAAAAGAAGCTTCTCCTGCGTCAATCACAATGCATTTCTGAGCATGATGCCGGGTGCACTGTCGGGCAAGACAGGATTTACCGCCAAGGCAGGCTACTGCTATGTGGGCGCTTTGCAGCGTGATGGGAAAACGTTTGTCGTTGCCCTGTTAGCATGCGGCTGGCCAAACCACAAGACTTATAAATGGAGTGACACGAGAATGCTGATGGAGTACGGGCTTTCAAAGTACCAGTACCGCCGCTTTGATGAAGTCGAGCTTCCCGCAGAAGCCACAGAGGACATTATCGTGAGCAACGGTCAGGGCAGCAAAATCGGCGAAAAGCTGCAACTGCCTGTGGAGATGGTGGAGGAGGATACTGGAAAAGAAGGGCTTCTCATGCGGGAGGACGAGAAGGTGACAATCACCTTGCAGAAAGTAAGAGCGCTGACAGCGCCCGTCGTGAAGGGGCAGGAAATCGGGCATATCAGTTATGCAGTCGGCAATCAGGAGTGGAAGCGTATCCGTCTGGTAACGGCTGGCGAAATCGAGGCAGTCGATCTGAAATGGTGCCTTCGCAAAGTGCTTGGGAAATGGATGTTTGAATAAAAATATTTTTGATTAAAATATTTTTAAAAAATCAGAAAATAATTGAAATTGTAGATGAAATGCTTTATAATATACTTCGTAAATTTGTTATGTAAATTTCGACAGCGCAGACGCCTGTCAATACGAAATGGTAGATGAAAATATGGTCAACACGAAACGGAGGATTTTATGAAGCTACATGACGATTACTATGAGGAGGAACGCAGCTCAGGCTCTAAAATGACATATATTTATATGCTGCTTATCATGTCGGCTGTCATACTGGGTGTGATGGCACTGGTGTTCTGGTCAAACCAGTCAAAAACAAAATCAGATGGAAGCGGCTATGCGGCAGCAGTTGCACAGAAGGAGGCAAAAGCGGCAGAGACAAGCAAAAAGATGGAGGCAAATGCATCGGAGAGTGTGATTTCAGAGAGCAAACTCACCTCAAACGATCTTGATATCTGGTCACTTCCAGATACCGGCAGAGAGAAAAAATCCTCTACAGCCAATAAAAACAATGGTACAGTGACAAACCAGACGACAGGAGAGACAGTGGTGGACGGCTCGTCAACCGCTTCAGACGGCACAAACCAGTCCAAGACTGCCGACGAAATATCCAATGGAAAAACTTCGGTGTACGATATGACCAACAAGGAGAATCTTGACGGAGAAAAAACTAGCGAACAAAATGAAGAGAAAAAGAACGAGCGTGATCAAGCGGACGATGAGGAAGAAGATGATGACGAGGACGATGTGACCAGTATACAAGTAAAACATGCAGACGGCACAAAGGAGTGGGTGGAAGTCAATGAAGATATTCCAAAGAATAAATATGATTACAAGAATCTGACTTATGACAAGCCGCTGATGAATTACCGTGAAGATGGCAAACTTGTGTCAAAATGCGGAGTCGATATCTCGGCGAATCAGGGAGAGGTCGATTTCAGCAAACTAAAAAGCGCAGGCTGTGATTTTGTCATGATTAAAGTCGGCGCGAGAGGCTACAGCAGCGGAAGAATTGTGACGGACGCAAATCTTGAGGACAATCTCAAAGCGGCGAAAAAGGCGGGACTGGATATTGGCGTGTACTTTTGCTCTCAGGCACTGAATAAGTCCGAGGCGCGAGAGGAGGCAGATGAGCTTATGGATGCCATATCAGGGTATTCCATCAAGTATCCGATCGCTTTTGTCATGGAAAATGTCGATGATGATATGGCGCGGATAGAAGCCCTAGAGCAGACAGACAGGACACAAATCGCCAAGGCATTCCTAAACAGAGTAGAAGATGCAGGCTATACACCGATGATTTATGGTGATAAGGAATGGCTTCTCACGATGGTAGATATGGAGGAATTGCAGGACTATGAAGTGTGGTTTGCGCAGGACAGCGACGAGCCGGAATATCCGTATGAGTTTGGCATGTGGCAGTACGATTCCGATGCCAGCATCAAAGGGATTCAAGGCGATGCAGCCATGAGTATCAGCTTTAAGGATTACGCGAAATAGCCTTCCTGTAATTTTGCAGTTTGTCTGATATTTTGAGACGGGAGTAGAGATCAGCGTATGCCGAAGGCGACAGCCCGTCGATATAGTTTGGCGTATAATTTTTTTGGACGCCGTTACGCTTTAACACATCAATAGCCTTATTGTAGGCAATTGCGGCTTCAATCTCACTGTGATAATAACCGATAATGTAATACCCGGGCACATTGATGCGTGCCCGGTATTTTGTTTTGCCCTTATAGCAGACCTCGGCGACGCCTTGATAGCGGTTTATGATCGCAAGATTTTCGTGTCGGAAATCGGTGTCATCGTCATTGAGAAAAAGATAGTCCTTTCCCGCGACCGCAAAGTTTCGGATACCATAGCGGTTTAAGATATTGACCTGCATGCCATAGTCTGCGACAAAAAGATGCCCATTGCGTTTCATAATCTTGCGTGAGGAATAATAAAACAAATCATCTATGTCAAATTTGAGCACATCGGTGGGAGACAAATAATAGTAAAAAAACTTCGAGCGGGCATAAATCGGTGTGCCAAAGTAAATGCCATTATCGCGGAAATTAATCAAAATCACCCATTTTTCAAATGGGAGTGGCGAGTTTTCCTTATATTGATTTATGCTCAGGCGTTCGCGGTTTAACAGTCTGTCCGCCTCAAGGTAGGCGGCATTGGCCTCGGATACGGTATCAAATCCGCCGAGGCTGATATGCTTTCGCCTGAATGTAATAGAGGCACGGTAGTAGACTGTACCGTCCTTTTTTGTTGCCGTAGATGTACCCTTCATCAACACAATCCCTTCACTTCTCTGCTGTAGTATGCAATGATAATTGTATTGTATGGGGGTAGGTTTGTCAAGCCTGCACGGCTATTCCAGCCAGTTCTCCCATTTCTTTTCAAGCTCGTATTCCAGCTCCGCCGCCTTTTCTTCGAGATGATCTGTATCGGTATCCGTGTACATATCTCCGAAAAAGGCATTGATCAAGTCTTGGCTTAGATGAATTTTCCACTGTCCGTTGTCCTGATAAGCAGAGACCGTGACGCGGATACTGATAAGACCGCCGTTGTCCCAATCGTTCGTCATATCATTAATAATAGATATCAAAGTATCTTTTCCTGCTGCCAGCTCTGCCATGTCTGCTGCAAACTGTGCCAAACCAAGGCCGGGGCTTTCCAGCATATTTTCTATGAGCTGGTTTTCGTAAATTTCCAGAACCTTTGCCATATTAATATTCGTGATTACCATGTCAAGCGCTGCGGTGTCTTTATCGGTTTGCACATCTGTAATTTCCCATGTCAGATTTTCCATGATTTTCTGGTCAAGTTTGTAGGCAGACTGGTATCGTTTACTGCGTTTGGAGCGGGGCTGCAAAAGTTCGTTAAAGACGCGGTATTCGTTCTCTGTTGGAACGCCAAGCCAGTTGTGGTAAGTCTCGACATAATTATCAGAATATTGATTCAGCGTTTCCAGATCCAGCTTTTTGATGCTCTCCAGTATACACTCGGCAGCCTCTTTTGGCGTAGCAGGCGGAGGCGCGGCGGTCTCTGATTTGCCGCAGGCGCACAGCAGCAGGGTACTAATGATGATAAAAATAACGGTATTCATTTTGTTTTTGAAGGTTGTCATGTTCTCATTCTCCTTTTACTGTTTTGTTGATAATCACAGTATAGTTGTGTGGAGAAGGCAAGACAACCGCCTTGACACGAATCGGCACTCAGGCAGCAAAAAAAGACATTATTCCCAGAGCGGGTTATAAAGGAGTGCAGAAAATGAAAAACACCCGTTATTGCAAGCTAGGACGCTTGTCCCGCCATATTTTTTAATAACAGCCTCCACGTTTGACAAGCCAATGCCATGGTGAAGGGAATCCTTTTTGGTGGTGACAACCATGTTATTTTTGATCTGTACAGGAGTGCTCACAGGGTTGCGCACAGAAAGGATAAGCTGCCCCTCCTCCAAGACCATTTTAAAGTGAATGTTCTTGCGAAGCGCTGTATTTTCAGTGTCCAGTTTTTCGCAGGCTTCAATCGCATTGTCAAGCAGATTTGCTAAGAGCGTGACCAGATCTTCTTCTGGCATGGTGAGTTTTGACAGGTCATTGATGGCAAACGTCATTGTGACAGCTTTCGAACAGGCTGTCTGGTACTTTTGGTTTAGCAGGATATTCACAATGGTGTGATTTGTGTTGATATCGCCAAACTGTTCCCGCAGTGTCCCGGTAATACGGGTAATATAGTCCGAGGCTTCTGATAGTTTGCCGCAGTTGAGAAGTCCCTGTATACAGTTGAGCTGGTTTTTATAGTCATGGAGGAAGCTGCGCTGCTGTTCATAGTGCTTCTGCATCGTCTGATACACTGCCATTTGATTTTGCGCATGTTCTGTTCTAAGACGCAGTTTTTGGAGAGCCTGTTCCTTTTCCAGCACACGCATTGTAAAATAAAATAACAGGAGGCTCAGAATACCAAAACCGGATACAGCCGTGAGTCTGGCATAAGTGTCTGTGACAGTCGGACTTTCGTTTATCATGCTGAGTGCAAGAATGGTAATCAAATACAAAAATGGAATAACTCCTGTTTTTTTCCAGCGTGTCTCCGTAAATCTGTGAAAACGGCTTTTCCAGCGGTAATGAAATGCCATAATCAGACTCAAAAGAAGCACTTCTGTGAGGTTTTCGAGAAACTGGCGGGAGGCTTCGCTGGTGAAATCCATATACAGTGAGAGCACAGACCAGACAGCCGTCGAGATACTCCAGTAAATGCCGCAGAAGGTCACAGATAAAATCAGGTTTTTGATCATATGAATCTGAAAATAAATCTGTGCAATGAGCGCCGTCACAAGGATAATGCGCACAGGGCGCAGGATAAAAGGAGGGAGCCATGTGACACTGATCAGCAAAAAAACTGCCGTGAATGCGGGGAGTATTGTATACTCAGCCCACCTCTGCGGCCATTGCTTTCTGGGAACAAATGTTTCATAGAATAGCTGGCAGCTAATGCCTGTGATCAGGGATAAAATCAGACATCTGAACAAATACGCCATGAAACCCTCCTTAAAAGCTTCCTTTGTAGGTGATAAACTGTTCCTTGACCGTCTGGAATCTCAGCCGTGGTATAGGCAGCGTTTCTCCCGTGTCAAGCAATACAGAATAGTTGCAAAGTTTACGGATATGCTTCATATTGACAAGATAGCTCTTGTGGATTCTTAAAAATCCATGCGCAGAAAGCAGCTTTTCGATGTGATCTAGCTTTTCGTAGATCTGGAAGGTTGTGATGCCAGCCTGCATATAATAGAAAAAGGCTTTGTGCTTTTGACTCTCAATGTATAGAAGATTGTCGGTATACAAAGTCCGTTCCCCGTCCATAAAACAAAATGTGACTTTGGCCAACTGCATTTTTTGTAAGATTGCATTCATGCACTCTGGAATTGCAGTATCCAGCGTGTCCTTCATGATATAACGCACAGCATTGACCTTATAGCCCTCTAATGCATAGTCGATAAAAGCTGTCACGAATACAAGATAGGTCGAGTTGTGAAAAGCGCACATCTGCGCGGCAGTCGAAATGCCGTCAAGCTCCTTCATGCTGATATCCATAAAAACAATGTCATATTTTACATTGTTCTCATACTGGGCTAAGAACTGTTCTCCAGACGCATAGAGCTGGGCGGTATACGCTAGGTTTCGCTGCTCCAAATACTGTCTTACGAGGGAGAGAAGCTTTTCCCGGTAAAATTGTTCATCATCGCAGATTGCAATTTGCAGCATCGCGGACTCCTCCTGACTTTTTTATAAATACTTTTGATGCAATTAATTATATCATGACCTTCAGAAATTCTGCAATCAGAGATTTGGGTATGATTTCAGTATCGTTTCAGGTATGATTTTAAGAAAGTTTTAAGTATTTTTTGAGGGACAAGCGAATAGACTAATAAAAGGTAAAATTGGAAATAAGATTCGAAGAAAGGAACGAATAACAGCATATGTATTCAAAGAGCAATATCCTTTTATTCATCGCATACACCTTATTTACAGGCTTGCTGATACTTTCGAAGCAGTATGAAGTGCAGGCGGAAAGTGTTGACAAGCAGGAGAAGGCTGCTGTCGTGACAGAACATGTGGCACTGGAACGGTTCGAGTCGTTAGAGCGCATCATCTCTTATGAAATCTTAAAGCCGCGGTACTGTATAGAAGTGTCTGAAAAAGATTTGGACACGCTCATGAGAATTGTCGAGGCAGAGGCGGGAGGAGAGGACCGGACAGGAAAACTATTGGTGGCAAATGTGGTAATCAACCGTGTCCGAAACAAAAAGTTTCCAAACAATGTCACCGATGTCGTCTATCAGAAAGTGCAGAATGTGACACAGTTTTCCCCAGTATCAAATGGGAGGATTGACGAAGTAAGCATATCAGAAGAAACAAAGGAGGTTGTATACAGTGCTCTCAGAGGAGAGGACATCTCAGGCGGCGCACTGTTTTTTATGGCAAGAAAATATGCTGTTCCCGAGAATGTAGCATGGTTTGACAGCCAGTTAACCTATCTGTTTTCATATGGAGGACACGATTTTTACGCCAGATAAAATATTGTAGCTTTTCCAGACAAATTGTGCTATACTTCTGACAGATTCAGTTTGAAAAGATAAAGCTGCAAAAGGAATAAAATATGATAACAGTACAAAGCAAAAATTTCTCCGCATTACAAATCTGTATGTCAGGCCAGTGTTTCAGAATGGAAGCGTGCGGTGAAAACAGATACCGCCTTGTGGCAAAAGGAAAATACCTCGAGCTGGCGCAGCAGGAGGAGGACATTTTATTTGACTGTACACAGGAGGAATACCATGCGGTCTGGAAGGATTATTTTGACATGGAGACAGACTACGCCCAGATTATAGCTGGGATTGACACCGAGGACACTTATTTGTCGGCAGCGGCAGACTATGGCAAAGGCATCAGGATACTTCATCAGGACTTGTGGGAAATGATTATATCCTTTCTAATCTCACAGCAGAATAATATCAAAAGAATCCGCAAATGTATCAACCAGCTATGTGAAAAATATGGTGAAAAAAGAGAGAGTGCAAATGGCGTGTCATACTATGACTTTCCGACGCCAAAGTCCTTGGCAGAGGCTCAGCTCGAAGATTTGTATGCCTGTGGTCTGGGGTATCGTAGTAAGTATATTCATGCAACTGCCAACAGCATATATTCCGGCGAGCTTGATTTGTCAGCGCTGTGGACAATGAATTATGCTGCCGCAAAAAAAGAATTGTTAAAACTATATGGCGTTGGGACAAAGGTTGCCGATTGTATCTGCCTGTTTGCACTGCATAAAACAGACGCCTTTCCAAGAGACACGCATATCAATAAGGTGCTCGAACTACAGTACCCAGAGGGATTCCCGTTTGAAAAGTACGGCAAAAACAGCGGGATATTACAGCAGTATCTCTTTTATTATGACTTAGAAAAAGGGGATTTGAAAAATATATCAAAAGAATAACACCCTTCACTTGAGGAGAGCTTACGATCGCAATACTACATTGATAATGTTTCGTTTTCAGAGCTGTCAAGTGGGTGCAAATTTAGAAATACGATGTAGTACAAGCACTTTCTAAACGGGGAAAAACGTTAGAAAATAGTAAAATTTGAAAAAAGTTGAAAAAAATAAAAAAAAGTTGAAAAAAGTACTTGACAGAAAACAACAAAGTGTGATAACCTATAAAAGCTGTCGCGAGTGATAAAAAACACAGCGGTTTAAGCAGAAAGAACCTTGACAAATAAACAGTAATGCAACCCTGAAAATTCTAAAAGAGAAATTCTTATTTATAGAATATTCAGAGAACAAAACCTTTAAAAAGTAAAAGCATTTTTATGCAGTCGCATCAAAAATGCAACGGATGAATTAGCCAGTTTAACTGGTGCAAGAATCAAACAAAGCTTTTGATTGTTCGAAGAAGAAACGAAGTTTCTTCCAAGAGCCGCGAAGCGGATTGTATTTTAACATGAGAGTTTGATCCTGGCTCAGGATGAACGCTGGCGGCGTGCTTAACACATGCAAGTCGAACGGACTCATATTGAAACCTAGTGATGTATGAGTTAGTGGCGGACGGGTGAGTAACGCGTGGAGAACCTGCCGTATACTGGGGGATAACACTTAGAAATAGGTGCTAATACCGCATAAGCGCACAGCTTCGCATGAAGCAGTGTGGAAAACAAAAAGCTAAAGCTTTTGGTGGTATACGATGGATCCGCGTCTGATTAGCTAGTTGGCGGGGTAAAGGCCCACCAAGGCGACGATCAGTAGCCGGCCTGAGAGGGTGAACGGCCACATTGGGACTGAGACACGGCCCAAACTC